>Ga0181600_10001179_pt1 | contig 20337 bp, 14 predicted proteins | sample 041ome_2_FD_132982 | JGI IMG/M metagenome (GOLD analysis project Ga0181600, IMG submission 132982) | Coastal salt marsh microbial communities from the Groves Creek Marsh, Skidaway Island, Georgia - 041406US metaG (megahit assembly) | ecosystem: Environmental > Aquatic > Marine > Intertidal zone... | reverse complement strand
CACGGTCTCGAGAGTTTGAGACGCGCGCTCTTCAGAGAAGAAGAAGAAGAACAACAGCAGCAGTCCGATCGCGTTAACACGCACGCGTGTTCAGTGTTCTTGCGTCCGATAAAGAATACACACACGCACGCACAAACATGATGTCTTCGTCGTCTGCTCGAGAAGAACGACAACGTTTACTACTCGAGACGGAGGAGGACGCAGAAGCGGCTTCTTCTTCGTCGTCGTCGTCGTCGTCGCTCTTTATTAAAGTTGCCTCGATTACCGCGTTAGCGACGACGTTCGCCGCGCTCGGGTACGTTTCCGAGAGCAGCGGGCACGTTTTAGCGGCGTCTTCGTCTTCGTCTTCGCGGTTAGGGCACGGAGACGCGCGACGACGAGGAGATTTTCCCCGTGGCAAATCTTCATCGTCGTCGTCGGCGCCGCGTTTAGGCCGCTGGAGAGACGACGACGACGACGATTCGTACGACAGAAGAAGACCGTCGTCGCGCGACAACCGAGACGACGACGATTCGTACGAGAGAAGAGGAAGAGGGTACTCGAAATACCGAGACGAGGACGACGACGAGTACGAGAATCGTCGTCGCGGGGGCGGAAGACAATCCTCCTCCGCGGCTCGATTCGGCAGAGACGAGGAGGAAAAATATTCGTCTTCTTCTTCTTCTTCAAAGAGCGGTAAGCATTCTTCGAGATACGAGGACGAGGACGAGGACAGAAGAGGAAGAAAAGGGTCGAAGGGTTCCGACGACGAGAAAGAAGAGGAAGAAGAGGAGGAAGATCCCGCGTTGAAGGAAGTCTGCGTCGGCGAAGCCGCCGACGAAGAGAAAGGCATCTACCAGTACCCGGACAAAATTTGCTTGACGAATCCGTCGCTGACGCCGGCGTGTCTCGGGAACGGAGGCGCGGTCACCGCGTGCAGATTTTGTCAAACAGAAGAGGCGACGAGGAAAGTAGCCGGTTGGCCGCAGTGTCCGCACTCTGTGTGCGAGAAAAGCTCCGGGATTGGATGCATCGGGGATTCGTTTTCCAAGACTGAAATTTCGTGGAGGATGCACGTGAAGGACATCGCGAAGCACAACCAGCGCGTGAAACAGATTGGAATTTCTGGGACGTGCGACTCAACAGTTTCCGACCAAGCCGTTGGAAGACACATGTTCCGCGATCAGAAGTGCTCTGAGCGCTTATTGCCTGGCTGCCAAGACGCACAAGGGTGCAGATTTTGCGTCACAAAGTCGGGCGCGAAGTTGGACACGGAGAAAGTCACCGCGCAATGGCCCACGTGCCCAGCCGCGGTGTGCGCGAGATTCTCCTTGGAAAAAAGCGACTGCGAAGCGACTTTAGGTTTGTACACCGTGCCGACTTTTGATGTTCCGGAAGGGTTTGACGGCACGAACTTGCCGAAACCGCAATTGGACTTGGAGGCGACGCAAAAGATGCAAGAGCGCTTGAAGCAACAAATCAAGGCGGCGATGACTGGGCAAGACGATCCAGTGTTTGAGGACGACGAAGATGACAGTATGCCGGAAGAAGCTCCACTTACACCGGAAGGTGGCTCAGAGAAGAAGGAGAGCGGCGACAAGGAGGAGAAGGATGAAAGAGACGACGACAGAGAAGAAGATGATCGCGAATCTTCTTCCTCCAAAGGTCGATACGCCGACGATGAAGAAGATGATCGAAGACACTCTTCGTCGAAGTACGACGATGACGAAGATGATCGAAGACACTCTTCGTCGAAGTACGACGATGAAGAAGATGATCGAAGACACTCTTCGTCGAAGTACGACGATGAAGAAGAGGACGATCGTCGTTCGTCTTCCCATAAGCACTACGACGACGAGGAAGCGGAGCATGAACACGACCGTCGAAGAAGCGGAGATGAAGACGACGACGATCGGTACGACGACCGAAAATCTTCCTCCAAGAGTCGATACGACGATGAAGACGACAGACGCAATTCTTCCAAAAAGCGTTACAATGATGACGACGATGATGACAGAAGAGATAATCACCGATCTTCTCGTTACGACAAAGACGACGACAGAGATGAGGACGACCGCAGATCTTCGCCGAAGAGCCATCACGACGATAGAGATGAGGACGATGATGGCTACAGACGTTCCTCATCCAAGATGGATCGCGACGACGACGAAGAGGACCGCTACGACGATCATCGCTCCAAGAAGCGATACGACGAGGATGACGAAGTAGCTGATCGCAAAAGATCATCAAAGTATGACGACGACTATGAGAAGGAAGATGATCGCAGAAGATCCACAAAGTATGAGGACGACGACGACGAAGATGATCGATCGAGACGCCATTCCTCGAAGTACGATAAAGACGTGGATGACGAAGACGAGCGCAAGTCATCCTCCTCGAAGAAACGTTATGACGAAGACAGAGAGTACGACAAAGAGGACGTGGAGAAGTTTGAAAACGATAGCAGATTGAAAGATGTGGACGATTGGGGTGACGATGATGACAACAAGAAGTCATCAGGAAAGGGTTCAAGTAGCAGTAAATCCTCCTCTAAAGAAGACTGGTGGGCGACTTCTGCGAAATAAATCTAGTTAATCATCTTTTAGCCGCGTAACGTACGTATAATATAAAAACAAACAGAATCAAAGCAAAGCATATACACATCAATCATAACAATAACTGGTACTACTACTTTGTACTCCACCTAAAATACTAATACTAATACTAATGCTAAACTACACTAAAATTCACTTTCAGGCGCCTGCTACCATCCAACTCGGTCTCCAATCTTTCTTTTCCAACTTTGCGTTGGGATCTTGCAATAAGGTAACTGCCGCGAAGACCAGAAACACCGAACCGCCGAGTATGGTCATTTTCTTCTCTGAAAACTTATTCGCGATATATTTGCCCCCTACACAAGCTGTCCCTGAGGCTATGGCGTGACCTAGGAAGCATCCAATTACTATGCCGTACGGCTCGTAATCTCCTGCTAAAGCGACCGTCGCTATTTGACTTCGGTCACCCCACTCGGCGATGAACGTCAGAGTAAAAGCTTGCATCCATACGCCGTTACACAAACACTCATAAAAACTATTGCCCTTTTTCCTATTCCTTGCATCGTTATCGTCGTCACCGAAGCTCTCGGCGTCTTTTCCCACAATTATCGGCGCTTTCTCCTCGTCTCTCGTGTTTAATTCCTCTTCGATTTCCTTCAACTCCTCGTTCTCCTCGCCCGGCTCTGCCTCTTTCATCCCACTCGCTTGAAAAAGCATGTAGAAACCGTAAAACACGAACAAACACACCGAGCCGTAATGCATGAATTTCCTGGGAATCATCGACGCCGCTTCGATCCCAATTACCACGGAGACAAACGTCATCAGCCACAGCGCGAGTATGGCGCCAAAAAACACGTGTTTTGAATCGTGTTTCGAAGACATTAAACTCGCAATGAAAAACGTTCGGTCGCCGAACTCGAGCGAAAGCATCACGAGCAAAGATTGGACGAAACCAGAAAAGTTATCGCCGCGTTCATTCTCGGTGGCGAACGCGCGCTGCTGATTTTCGAATATCCCTTTCGCTAAACTCTTCGGTTCTTGCGTTCCATCGATTTCGTCTCCCGCGGCGGCTAAAGCTTGCGTCGAGCACAGCACCGCGAGTAGCGCTAAAACGAAAAAAGGACGTTTGAGGTACGCGCCCCATCTGTTGTCGTTGGACATGTTTTTCTATTTTCCCGTCAGGAAGAGAAGAGAAGAGAAGAGAAGACTTTTTCTCGAGACACAAACCAACGAGATGAGCGAGTGTTCTGTTTCTCTCTCTCTCTCTCTCTCTCTTTTGTGGTCTCCTTCCAAACAAACTCTCCCTACGCGACGGTGTCAGCAGAGTTTGTTGATTGAAAGCACGCAACGAGTTGGTTTTTTTGAAGAGCGCACGGGGAAGAGAAAAAAAAAATGGGTGCAATTTTTTCATCGCAAGAAAGTGTGATGATGATGATGAAGATAGATGTGGGTATTAATGTATATAAAATAATGTAACACGATTTTGATCTCTCTCTCTCTCTCTCTCTCTCTCTCTCTCTCTTTCCTCACGTCGACGAAGTAGCCGCAGAAGAAGACGAGGAAGTTTTCATCCAGCTCGGCAAAGCTTTGGCGTAATCCGCGCTCGGGTCGTCGAAGACCGCCAAGATGCCGAAGAGCAAAAAGATGAAACCGCCAACCATGGCGATTTTCTTCTCGGAAATTTTCTGCGCTAAGATGCGACCTCCGATGCACGCCGTGGAAGTGGCTAAACCGTGACCTAAAGAACCACCGATGATGATACCGTACGGGTCGTAATCGGCTGCCATGGCGATAGTAGCAATTTGACTGCGGTCCCCCCACTCGGCGAGAAACGTGAGCGTAAACGCTTGCACGAAAATCGCAGAGACGAAGAATTCCCACCATTGCTTTTCGTTTTTCGTCGAAGCTCTTTTCGCCAGCGATTTACCTTTTTCCGCCAAGTCGTCGTCGTCTGTGCTCGAATTGATGTCGTCGGATTTTTTACCAGATCGTCGGTTGGTGAGTTCGTCCAACTCGTGCTCGACTTCCTCAAACTCTTCGGAGACGTCGTCGGACATGAATTGGGAGTTGTACAACATGGTCACGCCGTAGCCGAGGAACAAGATCACCGCGGCCCAATGGACGAACCAACGGGGTAAAAACATCGGTGCAGCGACGCCTAACAAGGTGGACACGATGGTCATCACCGCCAACGCGCTAAAAGCGCCAAAAAATACAACTCTTCGGGAATGTTTCACCGACATCAACGCGGCGATGAAATACGTTCTGTCGCCAACTTCGATGAATAAAATAACCAAAAAGGAGGTGACTAATCCACTAATAAAAGACGTTTGATCCGCGTATTGCGCTTTGAACCAAGCGCCTAAACCAGGACCAGATCCTGGTCCACCTCGTCTACCTCCGCTTTCGTAATTTTCCAACCTCGTGACCACGGCTTCCAAGCGGTTGATTTCCTTTGCCATCGTCAATAACTCCGTCGCAACCGCGCCTTGCTCTTGCTCCACTTTGTCCATCACCAACGCATTCACCGCTTTCGACCCTTCTAAGTTTGATAAAACCTCCTGTGCGGTATCCGTAATATCCGCTAAATTATCCGCCGCGTCTTCTACCGCCTCGGTGGCTTCGTCCACCGCCGCCGTCGCGTCTTCCACGTCCGCCGCGACTTCTTCCACCGTGTCCGCGGTATCCTGAATTTGCGCTGCCGCATCTTCCACCGCTTCCGTCGCGTCATCCACCGCATCCGCGGCATCCTCAATCGCTTCGGTACTTTCTGCCACCGCTTCGCTCGCTTCCTCCACCGCTTCCACCGCCTCTTCCGTTTGCTCCGCGACTTCCGCGATGGCTTCATTCGCTTCCTCGATCGAATCTGCGGCATCCGCCACGGTTTCCGTCGCCTCGTCCACCGCGTCCGCCGCATCTTGCACGTCCTCTGAAATCGCCTCCGCGGTTTCCTCCGTGATTGCCTCGGCGGCGACGGCTTCTTCCGCCAGTAAACTTCTTCTTCTGCTGTCTGATACAAATTTATCTTCACCATCATCGTTATCATCGATTCTCAAAGCTTTGAACGATACCGAGGAAGAGGCGGAGGACGATCGCATCATCGTTTCCAACGCGAGCGTTTCCTCCGCAAACAACGAAAGAACGCAGAAAACGAACAGCGACAAGCCGTAGCAGCACATCATCGCGAACGTCGTCTTCTTCGTCATCTTTCTTTCCTTTCGCGTGAAAGTGCTGTTCTTCTCGTCGTCGTTTTGTTTTCTCTCTCTCGCGTGTGTTGTTTTTTGTAAGAAACGTGGGGCTAAAACGCAAATTCATTCATTTAGGGTTTCACAAACGCAAAAAAGTTCCAGAGCCGTGATGGAGTTTTTTTCGCTCTTCTCACATCAAAAATTTAAACTGCAAATACGTGCGCGATGATGCTGTCGTCGTCGTCGTTTAACAAACGGGACGGCAAAGTGCACTCGAAACCTCTGACGCAGACGCAACTGCGTCGTCGGACGAAAAAACGAGCGATCGTGTCTTTTTTATTGGTCGTTTTGATGGCGTCGACGTTGTATCGCTTCCTTCGACGACAGACGGTGGAGGAAGCTCGACGCATCATCGGGACGGGAAGGAAAGCGAGAACGGATTTGGAGGGGCAAGTTTTGGTGGAGGAAGCGATCAGGACTGGGAAAATAGGACGCGAAGTCATCAATTTTGACGATGGGAGTTTAGACCGAATGATCGAGGAGAACAGGAGGAAGAAAGCGATGGAGGAAGAGGAGAGGAAATTGATGTTTCACGAGGAAAGTCAACAGATTTCTCAACACGACGATACCAACGAAAACGATAATAATAATGATCATGATTATAGCGGCAACGAGGAGGAAGATGACGATGATGCCAACAATAACAACAATGAAAACAATGAAGACGATAGCACCAACGACAAGAATAGCGAGAACGATTTGAACGGTGGCGACGGAGACGGCGTCGAAGCGGACTCGTCCGAGCGCGTTGAAAAAGAGGAAGATAACGTAGAAGAAACCGAAAACGAAGAAGCGCACGGAGGCGATATTGACAATGACAACGAGGAAGAACGTGAAGACGAACACAAGGATACCGTAAATGATGAGCCGTTGGAGGAAGTCAAACCAGGCGCGGGCGATGCGGACGATTTAGACCCGAAGCTCCCTCGCTCGCAGTTGCTCCCAGAAGATCCTTCGCGCACGTGTTCGGTGGATCGTTTGAGAACGCTGTTTAAGCCTTGCTTACTCGGTGGGGATGCGCAAAAGTGTTGTCAAACGCTCGATTCTGCGTTTGCTCCAGATTCTACGCATCGGTTTGAAGATCAAAGCGAAAGCGAGAGTGGAGAAGATACGACGGCGAATTGTTTGTGCGTGTTCACGGCGATGTCCGATTTGAACGAGACATTTGCGAAAGTTGGATTGAACGTCTACGAGGACATCTTAGATAAATGTGAACCGGATTCACGAAAGTTTGGATGGTTTGGCGATGGCACGGACACTTGTCCGGAGGACAATCTGGAGGAGTTACGAAAACGCAAAGAGGAGGAAATTCGAGAACACGAAGAGGCGAGGAAAGAACGCGAGCGCAAAAAGAAAGAAATTTATAAACGTAACGTAGAGAGGGCAAAAAAACAAGAAGCTATTCGAGTAGAAAACGCGTTGAAAAGATCAGACACGGAACGACAAGCTCGCGAGTTACGCAGGAGAGAACGCGAGGAAAATCTTAGAAAAGAGGCGAGACTGGTCACGTGGCGTTTGAAGGAGGCAAAAGCGGCGGAGAAGGCGCTGCGGGAAGCCGAGGCGAGACAGGCGAAGTTTTTCGGCAGCGGCGGCGGTATTGAAGACGTCGGATGTTACGAGGAAGGCGAGAAGCCGATGAAGGGTCAAAAGCCGTGTTAGAAGATATATTCAATACGATGCGCTACTATAATAATTATACACAGAAATTACAACTCCTCGACGGCTTCCCGCGAGAGCAAGTGGACACTCGCTTCTCTCTCAAGCCAATCGTTTTCTATCAAGCTGCTCGTGCGATCAACGCCACCACCAGCACCGGACGCATCCGTTCCTAGCTCGCGATAATACCTGCTTTGCATCAAAATGAACAAGTCTAAAGCGCAAGTCCCTAAACTTCCAAGCAAGAAGCTCAACGAATCTACGATTTCATTCCATCTGAAGTTCTTCATGAAGATAATACTGAATCCGTACGTCACGTTCGCGCTAATCGCAAAGAAGAACATCAACGCCGACACGCCTTCGCACGATTTCCGCTTTCTATTTTTCATAATCTGAAACAATCTCCCTCCTAAATAACTAATCGCTGAAGCATAACCGATGAACCGTCCTGACATTACTCTCGCCTCCGAAACCTTACCCACAGCTTGATTCAAACATCCAGTCGCACTCTGCAACGTGCGCGTGGCGCTCGATCGCATCACGTCGGAACCAGATAACGACCGCAAAGAATACACCGAAAACCCCGCGCCTAAGAAACCCGTCATGTACGTAGACGGCGACACGGACTTCTTCTTCTTCTTCTTTCTGTTTTTATTGCTCGTGTTACGCTTTGGCGTCGACGGAGAAGTAGTAGTAGTATTTATAGCATCATCGTTTATCGATTCATCCTCGACGTTCCGTAGCGCGCTGATATTCTCATCAATACGCGCCATCGTGGCTGAAACCGTCGAATCATCGTCTCCTCCTCCTCCTCTCTGTTGTTGTCCGCGTCGTCGCTGTCTTTTAGAATACAACACGAACTGTGAAATCAGAACCGAATCGCTCATCAAAAAGTAAACCGCCGTGTACGTTTGCATCGGCGTTTGGTCGTTCGTCAGAAAGCACGCGAGTAAGTTGCAACTGTCCCCGAACGCCCACAAGAGTAAAAAATAAAAGCTCAACCCGTCGCTCGTCTTCAGGCGATAGTTTGCGACGATTTGAGGAAGTTGACAGATGAGCCACAACGCGATGGAACACACACCAAACAGAAAGCCGATATATTCGATGGGAGCGTACGCGCAGATTCGAAAGACGTCTCGTATGAGACCAGAATACGCGTTTGCATGTTCGCACTCGCAATATTTATCACCGTGAGACGTTTGGGACGCGCTGCTCATTTTTTTATTTATGCATGGTGCCTTCCAAGACTGAGGAGAACGCTGACTGTTTTCATTTTTATCATAATATTCAACTCTGATATATATATTACAACAATAACAACACGTCGTGTATGACCACGCGCATAAATAAGTAGTAAAGGTGAACGTATTAACTAATGGTACAGCAGTCTCAATTTTTCGTTTCGTTCTCGTCCGAATCTTCCTCGCCGTCGTCGACAGAAGACGAACCGTTGCCGTCGAGCATAGCGCGCAAAGATTTTTCCAACGCGAGTTTGGCTCGCAAGCCTCCGAGTTGTTCTTCGAGCGCGGATTTAGCGAGACGCAAGCGGTCCACTAACCCTCGCGACGTTGACATAGCCGCGGCTCTTCTTGCGATGAGTTTGTCATTTTCAGCCTCAGAGGCAAAGGGAACTTCTTGAAACGCGGCGAATGAGAGACGCTCGGCGCGAACCATCGCCGAAGCTCGAGATTTCGTTTTTGAATCCGTAGCTGAACGTATTTTCTCTTCCTCGTCTTCGTTGTCGTTTTGGGTCATCGTCAGTGCAGCTGAACGTCGTAAACGAGATAAAATGGCATCGTCCAAGGACAAACCCGCCTTATCTTGGTCCCGTCTCACTCGCGCCACGTTCTCCAACTCGATTTTAGCATCGAAAAAGACGCCGTCTTCTTCTACCCATTTCATGCTCTCGTGCAACGAATCAACCTTGCCGACTGATTTTGCCCATCGGACCATTTTCGCTTCTTCGATGGCAAACTTGCGGTGAATTTCTGTCGGATAATCTTTGGCGGATTCTGCTTTACGAACGACTTCGTCAAAGAGCGTTTCTTTCGTCACGTTCGAAACTTCCAACAGCTTATCGCTGAACTCAGTGACGTAATTCATGAGGAGTTCGACGTCGTCAGCCAATTTCTCAATTTCTTTGCGTTCTTCTTCCGTCGGTTGAGCAGCAAACTTTGAGTCTGGAGAGTTAACCAACGAAAACGTGCCCGCAACATAGCCTGCGGGCGTTTCGTTTACATCCTCAACCATCATTCGCGATTCGCCGACAACTAACACTCGGTAAGTTTCACCAAACGTGCTCGAAGAGTCGCCGTTTTCATCGACGATATCGAAAGAAATACCATCATCGAAATCATCGCTAGATAGGATTTTAATCGGTTCGTAGTGAATGATTCTTCCCAACGTACACGATGCGTTCAATTGCACCGCTTGCGTCTCTTCGTCATCGTCGTCTTCATCGTCGTCATAGTAATAACCATCATTTTCGTTGGAACCAAAGCCAGTTTCGTCACCGTAACGACTGTTGACTTGTCTCGCAAACTCACTGAACTTTTCAAACTCTTCCTCGTAGTCGGAATCGTCCGAATCCGAATCGCCGGAAACTTCTCCAAACACCTCCAACTTTTCGTCTCGTTCGTTCCGCAAAGGCCTTTGATTTAATTTTTCTTCTTCTCGTTCTGTTGTTCTTGTCATCGCGCTGTTATCACTACTAGTTACTCCGCCACTGTTTTTTTGGTCGTTTTTGTTTTCATCCAAAACTCTCCTCCCACTCGTCGTCTTTCCGCGACTCGGCGGAATTTGCGAGTAGTGCACGAACGCCAACAAACCTCCGTGCGTCTCCACGCTATCGTTCAACAAACTCACAAACCTCGGCTCGTACAAGTGCAAAACTTTCCGTTGTCCTGGAATGAGCGGCTCAGCGATTGGGAAAAGCAGCGAAGGCAACACGTGCGTCGATTGCCCATTCTCTTCCTCGTATCGTTTCGTCTTCTCTTGCAACGATTCGCTCGCTCGTAAATACGTCTCGCCTTCAAACATGTCGCCTTCGTCTAAGCTGCCCGTATTTTGCTCGCCTCTCTTGTTATTGCTGTTGTCGCTGTTATCCGTGGAGGAGTACAATTCGTGATCGTCGTTGTTCCAAGCGTTGCACGTCGTCGTCGTCGTCGTCGTCGCTTCTTTTCGTCTCATCATTTTCCCTCGTGTTATCTTGTTCTTCGACGTCGTTCCATTTCTAGAAGCCGACGACGACGACGAAGCCGCGCAGTTCATTCTCTCCGCGCGAGAACACAAACAACCAGACGCCATCATCTCACGCTCTAAATCCCCGCGTTCGTTCACGCTCTTTTTCTCTCTTCTTTGTGTTTGAGTGCGTGCGTCTGATGCTTCTTTTTGAGTGAGTAAATAGAACTAATGCGTATAAAAAAGAAACGAGCGGTGCAGACAACTCTAGGGAAACCGAGAGCACGAAGCCACGAACGAGGACGAAATCTCTCGAAAAAGGAAAATAGAAAGAAAATAACTCTCGAACCGTTTCCCCGAGGCTCTCGCGAGCGGTGTTTCCTCCTCTGTCAGTGGTCGCTGTCATTTTTTTTTTGTTTTTTTTCTTGAACTGCTTTTGCACCATGGTGCACACTTTTGAAAAACTACCTTTTTTTCACTTTTTTTTTTACCGCCTCCTCTCTCTCGCGCGTATGGAGACACACTCGTATATCGCTCTCGCGAAAAAAAACGAAAAATTTTACTTTTAAACGTGAAAGGAGAGGGGTCTCTGCGTATGCAATACCCTTCGAGCGAGGCCCGTTGACGATCTTCGCGTTTGAATAATTTTCAAACGATACACTTCTTCACTTCTTTCCACGCGCGCGCGCGGTTACACAACTTAAACACAAACGAGTACATCGGGGAGGTGGAAGTATACGAACATCCGCATCGAATCGTTTCATTCGTCGAGGAGTTGATACAGAAGAAGAGAAACGCGACAGAAGAAGAAGAACAGAAGGAACGTTTAGGTTAAACGATTCAAAACGCACACGCACACGCAAATCGCAAAGAGGCAACTACTACGACGAGACCAGAGCGGGGAGAGGAAAAAAAAAATCCAAAGCAAAAGCAAGGAGAGACGGAGACAAAAGATAAAGAGACAGAGTGACAGAGAGAGTCTTTACCCAGATAGAAAACACGCATAGAAGAGAAACAAAAACAGAGATATATCGATGAGCGCGATTAACATCACGCAAGTCCAAGTGTTGGTGCGTCTGTTTCAGATTTTGAGTCTTCTCTTTTTTATCTCTCGCTCTCTCCACATTTTCTTGTTTTTTGAAAATCGAGTGTCGTCGTCAGGGAGGGGTGGGTGCTCGAAGAGAGAGTTGTTTTAAAGCGCGCGCGCGAAGACGACAACAACAACAACAACAACAACAACAACAACAACAAATACGACGAGGAGACGAAAATAAACGCGGCTTTTTTCAGCTCTCCTTATCCGCATCACGCGCGGCGCTGACAACTTCATCCTTCTTTTTTTAATACCTTTAATACTAAAATCAACAACAACAGGACAATCCGCAATATTTTCAAAACCCGTTACAGTTTGAAATCCAATACGAGTGCCTGACGAACCTTCAGCACGACTTGGAGTGGAAACTCACGTACGTTGGTTCTGCGGAGAGCGACCAACACGACCAAATCTTAGACACAGTTTTAGTCGGGCCAGTTTCGAGAGGCGCGTATAAGTTTGTTTTCCAAGCGAATCCACCGGATGCTTCGAAGATTCCAAGCGGAGACATCATAGGTGTGACGGCTTTGTTGTTGACGTGCTCGTATCAGCAAAACGAATTCGTGAGAGTCGGATATTACGTGAACAACGAATATAACGACGAAGAGTTGCGGGAGAACCCACCTTCGGTGCCGCAGTTGGATAAGATTGTGAGAAATATTTTAGCGGAGAAGCCGAGAGTGACGAGATTTCCGTGCGAGTTTGACGCCGTGTCGATTCCAACCGAAGACGGAGGCAACATGCAGATGATGCAAGAAGAGATCACGACGGAAGGTTTTGGTAACGAGAATGTTGGGTTTGAAAACGGAAACGCGGGTATGGCGGCGTTTGCAGGGGGGTACGCTGACGAGCAGCAAGCTACTGGTTCGTACGAGCCATCGCAGACGCAGTTTCAACAAGGCGAGTGCGGCACCGACATGCAACAACAGCAGCAACAATCGCAACCGCTTTGGTGATATAATCGCACGTGCTACCATTATATACTACTACTAAATACAATTTGAAAGTTGCAGCGCTCTGATTATTAATAAAACATTTCAACTACTAATACATTCTTTGAGTTCTCTCTCCTCTTCTCGTTATCTTAAATCTCACTCTCGTGTGCGCGATTCTAAGCGTATAAATGATTATGGTTATATAAAGTGGCGCTCATTCAAATGACTCTCACGAACGCCGGAATGTCGTAAATTCCAGCCTCGTAACCGCCTTCGATCCATTGTTCGCCCGAGAAAACTTTCTCGCCGTCAAACTCTTTCCACTCGCCTTTCGGCAAGTATACTTCTCTTCGTCTCTGTTTATCGTACACGACGGGTGCAACGACGATATCGTCGCCAAGACAAAACTGGTCGTTTATATCGAACGTGTTTGAATCTTCAGGAGCGAGCCACCACATCGGTTTGCAAATTGGCTGCAAAGTTTTTGAACTTTTGATGGATAATTCCTCGATCAAGTCAATTAGTTTCGATCGAGTCTTCAAAACTATATTCGTTGCTTCCGAGACGTCTTTGCCAAACTCCCACGGAGATATTGAGAATTGCATGGCGGGCATGAAACAATTAGCTTGAGCCCATCGCACGAATAATTCTTTCGAAGGACCTCCAGCGTACGCGTTTCCACCAATCATGTCCGGTAAACACAAAGGATACCCGACGATGGAGGACGTCAACAAGTGCGGGATTAAACTTCGCAAGCCGTTTGAGGTGGTCCACGAACTAAACGTATCTCCAATTCGCGTCCACACTCCAGAATCCGTGGAATGATGTCCGCTTCGCACTTCGCACAGCTTGAACGTTTTTGCGATTTCAGTCGACCACAACTTTGTGTATTCGGACGGATGTTTCATTGGAACTTTCGTTTCAAACTCTTTCGGTAAGAAACACGGCTCCCCGGCGTCGAATTTAAAACCGTCGATGCCGTATCGCGTTTGTAAACTCTTCAAACCGTTTAAGAACCATTCCCGAGCGTCTGTATTAGTTAAATCGATTGCAACTACTGGTGTCGGTTGCCACCATGAAAAGAATCCAGGTTTTGAATGCCCGGGAGTCAAAACTTTTGACCTTACGAAATAGTCGTTCTTTACGCCTTCTTTATACGCCCGCGTGCCTTCGGTGACAAACGGTGTCACCCAAAGCGTTACTTTAAAACCTTTCAAATGCAAATCATCCACCATAGCCTTCGCGTCTGGAAACTTCTCCGAGTCAAACTCTAACTCGCCGTACGCAGACGACCATCTGTCGTCGATTTCCATGATTGATCGTTCGTAGTTCAACTCTAAAATTTCGCTCGCGAATTTTAAAACTTTCTCTTGGTCCACGGCGGTTTTGTACCTCGACCAGGTTGACCACTTTGGTCCTCGAACGAGCGTAGTATCGACCGGCTGCGTGGGTTTCGGCATGGATTCTAGCACGTTTTCGGTAGCTTCGCGAACGTTACGCTTTGCCAGCATGGCGACGCGCATAGAACAAGTTTGCGTTTTCATGTTTTTTCTGGTGGTGTTGTTCTTCGTTTTCGTGGTGGTTGTTTCCTTCTCTGCAGTCGGTAAGGACAAGTTGCCCATCGGGTCGATATTTTCCGGAAGCTGCACATGCGTCTTCTCGCTTTTCCAACCAACGAGAGGATGCTCTTGCGAAAACGCTCCATATTTAGAGTCGCAATACCCGGATCGAGATTGTAACCGTAACTTTCCATCACCTTGTCTGCTTTGCGAAGTCAACGGCAACGCAGTCGGTCGCAGAATATTCGCCACGCCGGTGTGAAATTTTCGTCTCGATCCGTTTGGCGTCAACGCTTCAAAGAACGTATTTTCTTTCGGTGCGTTTAATCCGACGTGAAAAAACGACGTTTCTGGGTCAGCAACGATAGCAAAACCAGTGGATGTGACCCAATGATTGGAAACTAAAGTGTTGATTCCGTGCGGTCCGAAATCAAACGGATAGTGCGGGCCTACTTCTTGACAGGCGCCGTTGAGAGGCCACTCTTGACGAACGAAATGCCCACCTCCGAACCATTTCCCGCTCGATTCTACATCAGTGACGATCTCTGCCATTTCCACGGAGTACTCGTTCTCCTCGCTCGTTTGTACGACGTAATCGAGAATGAATCCAGAGGTTAAATTTTCCGTCCACTGTCTCTCGTCTGCGCTCAAACGCTCTTTCGCCGATAACGGTTTTATGGTCAACGCAGACAACACTTTCTTCGCACTACTCCTAACGCCATCAGATTTTTCGGTCTTAGCTTTTTCCAGAAACTCGATTGTTACCACGCCATTCGTCTGTGCAATCTTTCCAACGCTCTCCGCACCGGGAGGGATCGTCACCGAACTCCTACTCGTCAACTCCCATTTGGTTTCTTCCTCGTCCTCGAAGTGCGCGTAGAACAAGGAGACGCGCCCGTCTGAACATACTCTCAAGCGCGCGTTGCCATCAAACAAAGTCACGATTCGGGACGGATTCTCCCCCGCGTCGTTCAAAGCTCCCATTCTGTTTACATTTGAATATCGCCGCAATAGTTTTTGCTTCCGTCGTCGCTCGAGTTCGTCGTTTGTTTTCTTCGCCGCCGCGGTGGCGGTGGTAGTTGTACCAATTGTTTCTTCTCGTTGTCCCTCTTCTGCCAGCTCAGCATTTGCATTTACCGGCGCGTCGTTCGCCAGCGCGTTCAACGACGACGTCGACGAAGACGCGCCGTTGTTCTTTCTTCTGTTGCTGATTTCAGAGGATGAAGAGGAAGAAGAAGACGAAGAAGACGACGAAGAAGCTTTCGTGTTTTCGTTCGATTGATTTGAAATACCGCCGCGCTCCTTTCTCGCGCTTCTTCTTCTTCTTCCCCGAGAAGGCGGCGTGAAGAGGCGCTTTTGAGGTTGACCTCGCGGTAACGAAGACGCGCGCATTTTTTTCTAAAAAGCCACCGAACTGTTGTGGTGGTTTTCTCTGTCTCTGCTCTCACCTCTTTTTTGCGCCCGAAACTCTGCACACAAAATCTCTCTTTCTTTTTTCTCTCGTGTCTGCGTGTGTTTCCTCGGTGTAATCGTGCGCGTGTGTGCGCGCGCAGTAGGGAAACGGAATATAAATTGAAGAGTCGTCTATTTTTTTTTCTTTTTTTTTTCGTGGTGCAAAGACGCTTTTTTCGTTGTCGTTATCCAACATCTCGCGGAAGGAAAGGGCAGATGGCAGAGAGAGAGAGAGATCTCGTTACAGAGAATGAAGCACAAACATTTGTACATTTTCACATCACAACAAACAACGAGAAGAAAAAATATACCAAGCAAGCAAACGAACTACTTTTTTTTACTCGACGCTCTTTTTTTTCAACGTCTCGAAAACGTTCTTTTTCACCTCGTCGTATCTCTTTAAGAAGACTTTGTACTCGTCGAGATCCCACGTCGCGTCGACGCGTCCTCCCATGTCAGAATCGATCGTGTTTGGATGAAACATTTCGTTCATTTTTTTCGCCGCTTTTTGTTTGTCGCCTCGAGGTTGAACGAACCGGATTTTCGATTTGGTTTTCACGTCGATGAATGGAGAGATGAGCTTCCAAAAGACGGAGAAGACGGAGGGTGGGTCGTAACACACGGCTAAACCTAATCGTTCCGGGTAGTGCTCTTGCATGATGTGTAACGTTTCCATGCTCGTTCGCCACGGCGGAGAGAGTTTCAACGACCACTTCGTAAAGTTTATCAATACGCAAATCTGCTCTTGCGCCAACGCAGGTATGTTTGAAGAACCGCGAACGATGCGTTCACCATTCGTTCGCCACAGCGCATTCTCGAACGTGTACACGAGTAAACGAATGTTGCCGTCGTGTTCTCTAGTGTTTTCTCGCGACGGTCGCATGACGATGATGCGTCTGCCGAATCGATCTCTCCCGGAACGATACTGTTTCCCAGTCCTTAACTCCTCTTCGATATCTTCAAAAGTAATCGATTCTGGTTTGTATTCTTTCCTCCATAACAACGTCTTCTTTAACATTTCAAACGCCTTCAGAACGTCCCATTTCCTCGCGCGCAAGTTTCGCGCCAACTGTGCGTCCGAACAGTACATTTTCAAAGCGTCCGTGCATAATAACTCGTCCTTCTCTTTGTTGACCAACTGACGCAATTCGGCAATTTTCGCTCTTTCTTCGGTCGTGATGAGCGATTCGAAAGCCATGGGTTGTTCTTTCGCCACAGTTGTCGTCTTCGTCGTCGTCGTCGTAGTAGTATTGGTAGTAGTAGTCGATTTTTTCTTCGTCTTCTCCTCTTCGGCGGCACTCGCGACCGTCTCGTCGATGCTCACGCGCTTCACTAGAGGAGATTTCTCTCCTTCACTCGTCGAAGTATTAGCAGCGCCGCTCTTTTGTTTCTTCTTTTTCTTTTCGGGCGTGAAATCATCCACCGTAAAGCTATCCTCGTGCATCGTCACCGAGCGCGAATAATCTCTCTTTATGGTTTCTTGTTTTTCTTCTTCTTCTTCTTCACCGTTGCCGACGTTTCGATTTTGTCCCAAAATCATCCGAAACACCCACCGCACGAAAAGAACGAGCGCAATCGCGGCCACCAAAAAGCCGAACATCAAAAGCGTCAACACCTCGTCCTCGGTCAAGTATTTCCTCTTCAATTTCGTGCCGAGTAAAAAATTCTCGATCCATTTCCGTCGCTTGATCTCTCTCCCGATAATCTCTCGCGAGAAGCGTTTGAGATTCTTTTTACCGCCGACCACGCGAAGAAGAAACTGCTGCTTTACGCGCACCGAGAGTGCTTTCGCGCTCGATTCGATCCGCTCGAAACGCATAACACTCGAAAAGATGTTTGCGACGTTTGCGAGGGTTGAGGAAGAGGAGGAGGAGGAGGCTCTTCCTCGTCGTTGTCGCGACATCGAATATCTTGTTGTGAAGAACACAAAAAACTCTCCAGTTTCTTCACGCGCAAAGAGTACACACACATAAAAATAATAATAAATAATAACAACAACAACACAAAGCACGTATGACTTCGGAAACGAGGAAGGAGAGCCATGAAGTACCGCAAACAAGCCGCAAAATAGTCTCCGCCTGTCGCTACGACCGATGGCACGAGCACTTTAAAAACTGGACGTTTGAGAGTAAAACCATCTCTCCGCTTTCGGAATCGGACGTGAAATTCTTGTTGAAAGACGAAGTGCGAGTGAACGAGAAGAACAAAGAGGCGATGCCGACGAGGACGAAATTAGACGCGTACGATCGATTAGCGGCGGACAGCGCGTTCGACGAAGACGACGAGTTGATGATGGATGATGCGGAGGAGGAGGAGGAGGAAGAGAGAAGTGAGACTGGCCTCGCGCCGAGTGAGAGTTTGTTGACAGCCGTCAAGGAAGCCATAAAACAGTTGGGAGGAAGCGCACATCCGAAACTCACGTGGTCGGCACCAACCGACGCGATTTGGTTGACACAGTTCAGCACGAAGTGTTTGAACGCGGACGAGGTGATGTTATTATTGCAATCAAGCGACCGGGTGGCGCACGATTTAGACGGAAGCGCGTACGCGTGCTGTCGCGAAGATGAGGAGGAGGAAGACGAAGAACAAAAGAAACACTTTCATAGCCTAACTTTACGGAAGCACTCCTTGACGTTGGAGCCATCGCGAGAGTTTCGAGTGTTCGTGGTGAATGGGACCATCACGGGCATTTCGCAGAGAGACGTGACGTCGTTTTATCCGTTTTTAGTGAGCGAGAAGAGTAAAATCGGAATTACTATTGAACGTTTTTGGAAGGAAGAGATACGGCCCTCCGCGTGGCACAGGAATATTTGCGGTGATGGAAGCTTATTGTCGATGGAAAAAAGGAAACCATATTCGAATAAAGACGGGTATTGCATGGATGTGGTTCTTTCCAACGATAACGAGAAGGTTCGATATATAGTTGATTTCAATCCGTTTGGCGGGGCGACGTTGCCTTTGTTGTTTTCCTACGAAGAACTTTCAAACGACGATGGTAACGAAATCGCCTTTGAAGTGAGAGTTGTGGAGACGCAAGGAAAAGTATTACCGTCGAAAGGATTCGGCGTACCGTTTGATTTAGTCGATACGAGCGAACACTCAGCCATCGCTGAGTTTATCAAAAAACAACAAGAGAAGCAACATCAGTGAAGACAAAGTGTAGCAGTAGAAGTAGGTTTAGGAATAGAAAATGTCATGCACATCGCGCGCATAGCAACAACGTATAATAGATAGAGCAACTCTTATAGTCATTACTTCTGCACTTCTAACGCTTCTAGTAATCCTCCAGCCTCTTCGAATGGTCCCCACGTGACTTTTGTAAATCCAGCCTCTCTGATCAACCTTTCCACGTCTTGCGACCAATCGCAACCTTTTGCCATTTTTTTCACCATTCCACTCGTCGCAGATTGATACGCCGATAGTAACGCGTTCTCTTTTGCTCTCGAGTGTTCAAATAAGAGCAGTTTACCGCCTTTCTTCAAAACTCTTTTGGCTTCTCGCAAAGCTACGTCTGGCTTTTCAAACACGCACATGGAAAACGTGTCCACGACGTAATCAAATGTCTCGTCTTCGTAAGGCAAAGACTCCACGTTTGCGACTTCAAACTTCACGTTTGTATTGGCACTATCACTACTATCTATTATATTTCTATCTAAACCTCTAAACTTTTCCTCGGCTTTCTCCAACATTCCCGAAGATAAATCGATGGCGGTTAAACTCTTCACTCGTTTATAATACGGCAAGTTCAATCCAGTACCAACGGCTAACTCTAAAACGTCTCCTTCCACCCGCTCGAACATTTTCGTCCGCAATTGATCGATTCCCAACGTTTCGACGACTATTTTGTTCCCGTCGAGATCGTCGTACGTTTGCGAATACGCGTCGTAGTTTTCTTTCATTTTTTTTTCTTCGTCGTCGTTTTCCTTCGCGAACGCGCTTTCGCTGTTGTTCTTAGTTTCCAAGAGCACAAACGCCGCCGCCGCCGCCGCCGTCGACGCCACGAGTGCGCCCGTTTTCACCACGCCTTCTCGTCTCGTAATCATCGTTTGGTTTCTCCCCTTCGCGGTGCTTTTATGCGCATCGATGACGACGTCGACGTCGTCGTCGTCGTCGTCGTCCACCTGGTGGTCGTAACGACTTTCATCGCGCCTCCAAAAAAAGCTCTGCCTGCGCGCGGTGCTCCCGCCGACGGTGGATCCCCGCCGCCGAAAATAAATCCCCCGCGCGGAGGAGAAGACGAGGTTTCTTTTCGTCGTCGTCGAGAGTCGCTTTTTCGACCAGGACGACGACGACCAGGACGACGACCAGGACGACGACGACCGCAACATCATCCCTGTGGGTCAAAATACTCCCACAGACAGGACAAACCCAAACACACGAAAACGAAAAAAAGGGAGTTTTGCGCTTTTTCAAAATAAAAAAGTGAAAAAAAAAGTGCGCGATGATCAGATGACTTTGCTCTTCCCCAAAAAGCGGAAGAATATTCTTCTCCCTTCTCGCTTTTTTTTATCTTCTTTTCCCCTTTTTACGTACGCACTTGAAAAACTCTAATCACACGCGTTCATCGCGCGCGTTATAAAAGCGACGCGAACAAACAAACGCGCGAACGCGCGCAAAGAGAAGAGCGCGGACCATCAGATCTCGTGCGCATCTCTCGTCTTTGGATTTGTGTATTCATTG
>Ga0181600_10001177_pt1 | contig 20369 bp, 11 predicted proteins | sample 041ome_2_FD_132982 | JGI IMG/M metagenome (GOLD analysis project Ga0181600, IMG submission 132982) | Coastal salt marsh microbial communities from the Groves Creek Marsh, Skidaway Island, Georgia - 041406US metaG (megahit assembly) | ecosystem: Environmental > Aquatic > Marine > Intertidal zone... | reverse complement strand
GCGTGGCTCGTCGAGCACGCAGGCGTAGGGGAAGGGCAGGGTGGGGTCGGTGTCTTCAAGGAGCTGGTCGGCCCGCTTGGTCAGCGAGCGTTCCCCTGTGCCTTCGTCACCTGGAGTTGGTGGTGCATCGGAGGTGGAGGGCGGGTCAGCTGTGGCGGGGGCAGCGGCAGCCGCAGACGAGGGGGTCGTCGCAAGCGAGAGCTCCCGGATCACGGGCTCACCTCCGGAGCGATCCACGTGAGAAATACTCTGCCCCCACAGGTTGGCAACGAACAGCTGATGCCCGTCGCTGCTGACGGCGATGCCCGCCGGAATGCCCCGCTCCTGTGGCGGCCGCAGCGGAAACACGTCTGCGGGAATCAGCACGCCCCGCTCGAAGCGAAACTCACGAACCACCTCGTCGCTACTGCCCGAACAGAGGAGCCGCTCGCCGTTGGCATGAAACGTGACCCCGTAGAACGCCTCGCCCACAGCCAGTCGGCTGACAATGCTTCGCTTCGCGATATCAAGGACGATCAGCTCGTGCTGGCCGTAGCCACAGTGGAGCGCCACCGCATGCTCGCCGCCGGGATGGATGGCGATGTTGACCGGGAAGTCGCCGACTGTGAGCTGGCGTCCGACCGGCCGCAGCGACCACTGGTTTGGCAGGACCACCGAGCCGTCCGCCTGCGGACCGGGCGTGCGGGCAGGGTCTGCTGCAGCCACGGTCGAAGAGACATGCGTCGTCAGCCCAATGACCAGCAGGCTCAGGAGAAAACTGTCCCTCATCACGCCGGGGATGTGGCACACCGCGTATCGCTTCGAAGTCCTGCAGTCCGTCATTCTTCGCGGCTCCTGATCTCCGGCAAAACTGATTGCTGACTGGACCCTCAGAATACCCTCAGTCGCGGAACCGCTGGCGACCGAAGGCGTCGCAGACATGCCTGCTGCGCCCCGACTGCGGCCGTGAGGCTTTTCGATCGCTCAGGGAAGGCCTATTCTGAGGCCTTGATCCGAGTTTCCCGCTGCGAGAAAAACCGAAAAAACATGAGCCAACCCACGAGTATCACAGTCGCTAAGGGCGACGGTATCGGCCCCGAAATCATGGACGCCACCCTTCACATTCTGAAGGAGGCGGGCGCCGCCCTCGACATCGAGGAGATCTCGATCGGTGAGCAGGAGTATCTCAAGGGCAACTCGGCGGGCATCGCCAAGGAATCCTTCGACTCGATTCTGCGGACCAAGGTGTTTCTCAAGGCTCCGATCACCACACCACAGGGTGGTGGCTACAAGAGCCTCAACGTGACCACCCGCAAGGCACTCGGCCTGTATGCGAATGTGCGTCCGTGCGTGTCGTACCACCCATTTGTGAAGACGAAGCATCCGGTGATGGATGTAGTCATCGTCCGCGAGAATGAGGAAGACCTCTACGCTGGCATCGAGCACCAGCAGACGGTTGATGTGACGCAGTGCCTGAAGCTGATCACACGCCAGGGCACCGAGCGGATTGTGCGGTACGCGTTTGAGTACGCGCGGGCCAACAACCGCAAGAAGGTGACCTGCTTCACCAAAGACAACATCATGAAGATCACCGACGGCCTGTTCCACAGGATCTTCGAGGAGATCGCCGGCGAGTACACCGACATCGAGAACGAACACTGGATCGTTGATATCGGTGCCGCCAAGCTCGCGGACACGCCGGAAAACTTCGATGTCGTCGTGATGCCAAACCTCTATGGCGACATCCTCAGCGACGTGGCCGCTCAGATCGCAGGCTCGGTCGGGCTAGCGGGCTCGGCGAACATCGGCCCTGAGCATGCGATGTTTGAGGCGATTCACGGTTCGGCACCACGACGCGCCGGACAGAACCTGGCCAATCCCTCGGGCCTGTTCCTTGGATCAGTGTTGATGCTGCTGCACATCAACCAGGTGGAAGCGGCTGAGCGGGCCCACAACGCGTGGCTGAAGACCATCGAGGATGGCGTGCATACCTACGACATCTTCAAGGAAGACGTCAGCAAGGAAAAAGTTGGCACGAAGGAGTTTGCCCAGGCCGTCGTCGCGCGGATGGGCCAGAAGCCTGAAACGCTGCCGGCAGTGCATTACGCCCGCCAGGAAAAGCAGATCGACACGAACCCTCCCTACACCCGGCCCAACGTGGTACGGAAGCTCGTGGGTGTCGACGTGTTCTGCGAGCATGTCGGGTCGACTGAGGAAGTCGCGAAGGCGCTTCAGTCGTGTGATGCCGCCGGGTTGAAGCTGAGGATGATTTCCAGCCGGGGTATGACCGTCTGGCCAGAAGGCTTTGCCACCACGCTGCTGTGCGACCACTGGCGGTGTCGCTTCCACATCGACGACCCGGAGAATGGTGAGCCGCTGCCACACACGGAAATTGCTGCTCTGCTCGACCGCGTTGCCAAGTCGGGTATGGAGTTCATCAAGACGGAAGGCCTTTACTACTTTGACGGCAAGCCCGCCTTCCAGATGGGCCAGGGCCAGAAGTAGCGTCTGAGGCTGCAGCCAGCCAGTTGAAACCTCGCTCGGGGCCGCACCGCCTCCATGGTGTGGCCCCGAGCATGTTGAGAGGCGTTGCGACGGGGGAGACTCCCGCGGAACGCCGTGCTCAGGAAGGAATCGCATGCAGCCACAGCTGAGAGAGCGAAGAGGAGTGCGAACCATCGGCCTGGCCGTGCTGCTGGTTGGGCTGGTTGTCGAAGCCCATGGTGCCGAGGGGCTGACGGATCAGCTGCGTCAGGAGCCTGGAGAGCGTCTGCTGGCTGACGCGCGTGCCGAGGGGGATGCCGTCGGTGGGGCTGTGCTGTTTGCGAATCGCACGCTGGCCTGTGCTGCCTGTCATCACGAGGCAGCAGGGGGACGGATCGGCCCCGATCTTCGGCAGATGCCGGAGACGACAACAGATCAGCACCTGCTTGAGTCACTGCTGTATCCCTCCCGCGAGATCGCCAAGGGCTACGAGCTGACGGTGATTCAGACGGTGGATGGCCGGGTGGTGGCGATGCGTGTCGTTGAGGAAGCTGATGGCTACGTGATCGGACGTGACACGAAGCCTCCCTACGGCCGAGTGCAGGTGGCGGTTGCTGAGATTGCTGAGCGGGCCGTTAGCAGCGTGTCGGCCATGCCTGATGGGCTGCCCGATCAGATGCAGTCACGTCAGCAGTTTCTCGACATCCTTCGCTATTTGATGGACCTGCGGGATCGCGCAGGCCGGCAGCCTGCCGAACGTGCACTGGCGACCGGTGGTGAGCTGCCAGAGAGCGTTCGTGGAGCGGTCTTGTTTGATCAGCACAACTGTCGGGCCTGTCATGACGACGGCCGCTGGCAACAACTGACCGCAGGCAGCGTGTCGGCAGATCGCGCTCCGCGGCTAGAGAACGTACGTGCGTGGCGACGGCCGCAGGCTCTCGTTCGCTACTTGGTCAATCCTCATACAGCCAAGCCAGGCACTCGGATGCCTGACCTGCTCGCTGGAGAGCCCGCCGAGCGGCGAGAGCAGATTGCAACTGAGCTTGTCCACTATCTGATCTCTCGCGGTGATCACGCGTTTGTGCAGAGCGACTTTGACAACGAGCGGGCCGATCGTGGGAATGAACTTTTTCACAGTGTGGGCTGCGTGGCCTGCCACTCGCCGCGCGATACCGAAGGCAATGAGAAGCTGCCTGCCGGAGATGTTCCCCTGGGGGATCTCGCCTCACGGGCGAGCCTGCCGGCCCTGGTGGCCTTCCTCGAGGATCCGCTCGCAGTGCGTCCGTCTGGTCGAATGCCAAGCATGCAGCTCGCCCATGAGGAGGCGGAGGACCTCGCCCACTACCTGCTGCAGTCGGCCGAGGACCGCCGCCCAGAGGCGGCTGCGTTTGCGGTTGAGGCCTCGCTGGCTGACGCGGGACGGGAGCACTACCAACGCCTGCAGTGTGCCGCCTGCCATGAGCGAGAGGCTACGAGCCCCGCGGGCGAGATTCCGCTGGAGCAGCCTCATCGAGGGTGTCTCTCCGGCGGGCGAGGCGACTGGCCACTGTTTGACCTGAGCGACGAGCAGCGGCGGTTGCTGATGGCGTTCTGTGACCAGCAAAACCCAGTCGAGCCGCAGCCAGTGGTGTCGGCGATGGCCACCCTTAACTGTTACGCCTGCCATCAGCGGGATGGGATCGGTGGTATCGACCTTGAGCGTGATCCCTTTTTTCAGACGGCAGACTTCAATCTGGGTCCACAAGGGCGAATGCCACCTTCTCTGACGGGCGTTGGCAACAAGCTGCAGCCGCAGTGGCTGCGGCAGGTGTTGGTCAGCGGACGCTCGGTGCGTCCCTACATGAAGACCCGCATGCCGAGGTTTGGTGTCGGTCAGGTGGAGCCGTTGGTGGAGCTGCTGCCTGCGATGGATGACAAGCCCGATCGTGCCCAGCCAACAGTGGCAGACCCCAAGGAGTTCCGCGAGGCAGGGCACACGCTCGCCGGAAATCAGGGGCTCAACTGCATCGCCTGCCATACCTTTCAGCGGATGCCGGCCGCCACGATGTCGGCCCTCGATCTGACCGAGATGACGGAGCGACTGCAGCGAGACTGGTTTGTGGACTACCTCCTCAGTCCGCAGACGCTCAGCCCGGGCACGGTGATGCCCTCGTTCTGGCCGGGAGGCAAGACGACACGCCCTCAGATTCTCGACGGAGACACGCAGCGGCAGCTTGATGCGCTGTGGATCTACCTGGAGCAGGGTCGGCAGGCTCGTCCGCCGCGTGGGCTCGTGCAGGAGCCGCTGACGCTGCTGGCGAGTGAAGAGGCGGTGATGCTGCGGCGAAGCTGGCCCGGCGTCGGTAAACGCGGGATCGGCGTTGGCTACCCCGAGCAAGTCAACCTGGTGTTCGACGCTGAGCAGATGCGTCTGGCAATGCTTTGGAAGGGCCGTTTTGCCGATCCTGGGGGAGTCTGGCGAAGCCAGGGGCATGGAACCGTGCGGCCGCTCGATGGTCCCGTGCTCACTTTGGGAGACGGGCCAGACCTGACGAACCCCGCTGTCTCATGGGAGCCGAGCGAGTCGCAGCGACGACCACCCGGCTTCCGGTTTGCAGGCTACGAACTCGATGACCGTCGTCGGCCGCGGCTGCGGTATGTGGCTGCTGGCGTGACCGTGGAGGAGTTCTTCGTGCCCGGGGCAGATCAGTCGCTGCGGCGGACGGTCGTGCTCGGACGTGACATGCTGGATGGAGCCCGACAGTTCCGACTGCTCGCTGGCAAGACGGTAGAGCCTCAGGAGAACCGCAGCTTTGTGGCAGATACGGGTCTGCGGCTCAACGTGCGGTCTGTGGACGGACTGCCGCTTGAGGTCGTCGAGACGGCGGCTGGGCAGGAACTGCGGGTGACGTTGCCTGGCGGAACGTTCGGCAAGACGCTTGAGGTGGAATACGCATGGTGAATCGAATCCGACTTCTTGTGGCGGTGGCCTGCTGGAGCGTGGTAACGGCTGCATTCGCCGAGCCGCTCGGCGAGTACTGGGGCACCGCCGAACGCGAGGAGGCCTACTACACGATCGTTGATCTGCCGGTCCCGGAGGAGATGTCGCTGGAGTGCGGCAGCTTTGAGGTGCTTGCCGACGGACGACTGGCGATTGGCACACGCCGTGGTGAGATCTGGCTGGTGGACGGTGCGTTTGAGCAGTATCCAAAGCCACGCTTTGAGCTGTTTGCCAGCGGCCTCGATGAGGTGCTCGGGCTTGGGGAGCGTGACGGAAGTCTGTGGATCACCCAGCAGACAGAGGTCACACGAGTGACGGATCGTGATGGTGACGGGCGGGCGGATCAGTTTGAAACGATCAGCGATGCCTGGGGCTTCAACCACTACCACGAGTTTGCCTTTGGATCGAAGCCAGATGCCGACGGCAACATCTGGGTCGCGCTCTGCCTCAGCGAGTCGTACAACTCCAAGGTGCCGTTTCGCGGCTGGTGTCTGAAGGTCACGCCGGATGGGAACACGCTGCCTGTCTGTAGCGGGATCCGTAGCCCGTGTGGGATTGGGCCCAACGAGCATGGCGTGATGTTCTATGCCGAGAGTCAGGGGCCGTGGAACGGGTCGTGCTCACTCAAGGTGCTCCAGCAGGATGGCTTCATGGGCCACCCGGTGAGCTTCAACTGGTACGACCTCACCGACGCTCTGGGACCGAAGCCACCGGAACCGGAGAGCCGGTCTCGATTGGTGGTCGAGAGGGAGAGAGTGCCGCAGCTGGTGCCGTATGCTGTCGTGTTTCCGTATATCCGGATGGGGCGATCGATCTCTGGCTTTCAGGTGGATCGAACGGATGGTGGCTTTGGCCCGTTTTCAAATCAGATCTTTATCGGCGACTTCAGTCTCAGCGTGGTGATGCGAGCCACGACCGAGCAGGTCAACGGTGTTTGGCAGGGGGCCTGTTATCCGTTTCGCGAAGGGCTGGCGACCGGGCTGCTGGCCTGTCAGTTCACGCCTTCGGGTGATCTGCTGCTGGGAGGGACAAATCGTGGCTGGCCCGTGCGGGGGCCGGAGGCGTACTCGCTCCAGCGACTCGACTGGACGGGAAAAACCCCCTTCGAGATTCTCGCGATTACCGCTGCGGCCGATGGCTTCGATCTGTCGTTCACGCTGCCGGTCGATCGTGAGATCGCCGAACAGGCGGAGACCTGGACGCTCGGCACGTTTACGCATGTCTACCAGCAGGGGTACGGAAGTCCGGAGGTTGACCAAACCGTGCCGAAGGTGACCAAGGCGACCGTGTCGGAAGATGCGCTGCGAGTTCATCTCAGCGTTGATGGCTTGGTGAAGGGGCATGTGCATGAGTTTGACGCCGCACCGCTGCGGTCAGCGGACGGCGAGCCGTTGCTCCACGTCAACGCCTACTACACGCTCAACGAGATCCCGCTGCCGTGAGGCTCTGCAGGCTGTGAAGAGCGGCCCGCAGATGCCCGGTTTGCAGAGGAGCCGTGAGGGCGGGTTACACTAAGGCTGGGGACATTGAGTCCGGGGTATTGCGCCCGGGGCCTGTCGACAGGTCTTTGACAGTGTGTCCTCACGTGGGGAGTGATGCTTCCGCAGCTGCCCCTGGTCTTGTTCCTGCCTGAGCACCGTTGAACCGATGATCTGCACCAACTCTTTCGCTTCTTTACCTGCGGTTTCCCTGGCTTCGTGGCGACGTGTGACGCTGGCTGCGACTGCAGTCCTGCTGTCTGCCGTTGTGGGCTCTGCAGCGATGGCGGCTGACACGTTCGAGTTTGAGCCCAACGACGTGGTAGCGATCTACGGCAACGGTTTGGCCGATCGCATGCAGCACGACCCGTGGGTGGAAGCAGTTTTGCAGAGCCAGCTCACAGGCAAGCAGGTGCGGTTCCGCAACATGAGCTTCTCTGGCGACATGGTGAATAAGCGGCCCCGGAACCAGGGCTTCACCAACGATGCAGAGTATCTGCAGCATGTCGGCCCCGACGTGGTGTTTGCCTTCTACGGCTACAACGAGTCGTTTGGTGGCCCAGCCAAGGCAGATGCCTACCGAGACGAGCTGGTGCAGCTTGTTGAGCGATACACAGCGCTGCGTCGTGACGCAGGGAAAGATCTGCGATTCGTACTGTTTAGTCCGATCGCCTACGAGAACACCGGCAGCCCGCATCTTCCCGACGGTGTGGAACTCAATGCGAATCTGGCGGCCTACACCGAGGCGACGCGTCAGGCGGCAGAGCAGACCGGTGCTGCGTTTGTCGACCTCTACACGCCAACGCTGCAGATGTTTGAAGACGACGCCACGACCTACACACTCAACGGCATCCATCTCAATGCCGCCGGCTACGAGCGGCTGGCCGGCATCATTTCCGAGGCCTTGCTCGGCTCGACCGTCTCGCTGGAGAAAGAGTCGCCGCTCTACCGGGCGATCGAGGACAAGAACTGGCACTGGCACAACCGCTACCGGGCGACCGACGGCAATGACATCTGGGGTGGACGTTCCACGCTGACGTTTGTGGATGGCCAGAGCAATGCCGACGTGCTCAAGCATGAGCTGGTGAGGCTCGACTTGATGACCGCCAACCGGGATCAGGCCATCTGGGCCGCCGCCGAGGGTAAAGACTTTGTAGTCGACGACAGCAACGTGCCACCTCCGGTGAAGGTGATCTCGAACGTTGGCGGGGGCAGCGCGAGTTCGAGTGCTGAGAAAGAAGGCAGTGTTGAGTACCTCAGCCCCGAGGAATCGCTCGCTCAGATCAAGGTGCCAGAAGGCTATCAGCTGAATGTCTTTGCCTCAGAAGTGCAGTTTCCAGATCTGGCCAACCCGGTGCAGATGCAGGTGGATGCCAAGGGACGGCTCTGGGTAGCCAGCTGGAATACCTATCCCAAGTGGGAGCCGGGTAAGGAGATGAACGACAGCCTGATGATCTTTGAAGACACCAACGGCGACGGTACGGCCGACGTTCGCAAGATCTTCGCGCATGTCCACAACCCGCTCGGCTTTGAGTTCTGGAACAACGGTGTGCTGGTGACGTCTGGTCCTGATCTGCTTTTCCTGCAAGACACCGATGGAGACGACAAGGCCGATCTCCGGTATCCGATCCTGCAGGGACTCGGCACGGCCGACACCCATCATGCCGCGAACAACCTGATCTTCGGTCCCGACGGGGGCATTTATTGGCAGAGTGGCATTTTCCTGGTGCACAACCATGAGACGCCCTGGAAGCAAAACCTCAACGTCGGCGCCTCAGGTATGTATCGCTTTGATCCCCGCACGTTTGCGATCACACCACACGCAGGGAACTCGCCGAACCCACACGGCACCAGTTTTGATCGTTGGGGCTACTGCTACGCCAACGACGGCACCGGCGGGAAGTCGTTTCAGGTGCGGCCTGAGGGCAAGGGCTTCAAGATGTTCGAACTCCTGACGAAGGAGTTCCGCCCGGTGGCTGCTGACGAGATTCTCTCCTCGCAGCATTTTCCCGACGAGCTCCAACAAGATTTTCTGATCTGCAACACGATTGGGTTTCTCGGCGTGAAACAGTACGAACTCGACCGCGAAGGCGGTGAGAATGGCCGCGTGTTTGGCGAGGTCTGGGGAACGCCCGGAATCGAACTGCTCAACAGTGAAGACCGCAACTTCCGGCCGACCGACGCGATCGTGGGAGCGGATGGCGCGCTCTACGTCGCCGACTGGCACAACGCGATCATCGGTCATATGCAGCACAACATCCGAGACCCCAATCGGGATCATGTCCACGGCCGCATCTTTCGACTAACTGTGAATGACCGTCCGCTGCAGGAGGCGGTAAAGATCTCTGGTGAACCAATCGCGGTGCTGCTTGAGAATCTCAAGCATCCTGTTGACGGTGTGCGTCATCGCACTCGCGTCGAGCTCAGTGGTCGTGATTCCAAGGAGGTTGTGGCGGCCGTCCGCGAGTGGATGAAAGACTTTGACGCCAACGACGAGACGGAGGCTCATCATCTGCTTGAGGCGCTCTGGGTGCACCAGCAGCATGGGGAGCGGAATGAAGAGCTGCTCGACAAGCTGCTCAGTTCAGACGTCAAGCATGCTGTTGTTGCCGCGAACACCGTGAAACACTTCTGGTTTAACGTCGATGCGACGGGCGGAAGTGAGTTTATGGCCCCGCCGGAGCTGGAGTTTGTGAACTTCAAGCCGCCGAAGCACCTTAGCAAGGCGGAGAAGAAGGTCTACAAGCTCGGAGCCGAGGTCTACCAGCGGGAGGCACACTGTGCGACATGCCATCTGACGCATGGCAAGGGGAACAAGAACGTTTATCCGCCCTTGGTCGACAGTGGCTGGGTGCTGGGTGATGAGGATCGGCTTGTCAAAGCGACCCTGCATGGCCTCTGGGGCAGGATGAACGTCAATGGCGAGACCTACGATCCGGCTCGTGGCGTGCCACCGATGACAGCCTTCCGCTCGCTGCTCAACGACGAAGAGCTGGCGGCGGTGCTGACCTTTGTCCGCAACACGTGGGGCAACAAGGCGGCTGCGGTGCTCCCGGAAACGGTCGCTCGGGTTCGTGAAGAGACTCGCGAGCGGAGCATTTTCTGGAAGCCAGAGGAGCTGCTGGCGGAGCATCCCTTGGAGGCGATCTATCAGAGCCGCGAGCTGGCAGATTCTCCCGAGGAGTTCTCCAACGAAGCTTTAGAGCAGGAACTGCTCGCGAGTGACCCTGCAGAACTTGCGAAGGTGGCGCTCGATCGAGGCAATGTGCAGCGTGGAAGGAAGCTCTTTTACGAGTCGTCAGCCGCCTGCTTTGCCTGCCACGATCCGCCGAAGGGTGCTGCACGTCTCGGTCCGGAACTCGCGAGCCTGAAGACCAGTCTTACGCCCGAGCAGCTTGTTGAATCGCTGCTGCGGCCATCGAAGCTGATCGACAAGGCCTATGCCCAGGTGAATGTCCTTGACGTTGATGGACGGGTGCAGACGGGGATCCGTGTCTCGGAGAACGACCAAGAGATCGTGCTCCGCAATCTCGCGGCTCCCGATCCGATCACGATCAAGAAGAGTGAGATCGATGAGATCGAGGACAGCGAGGTGTCTCTGATGCCGGAAAATCTGACGCGTCAGCTCAGGAGTCGCAAGGAGTTCGACGACCTCCTGCGGTACGTCCTGGAAGTCCGGCAACAGGCTCGGTAACCGCGGGCGTTCGAGCCGGCTAGAGAATGGCGGAGATCGGCTGGCCTTTTGAGATCGCGAAGGGGCGGCCGGTGTGGTCGTGGATTTCGGTTTCGGGGGAGTACCCGAGGCAGTGGTACACAGTCGCGGCGAGGTCTTGCGGTTCTACGCGGCCATCGAGTGGATAGCCGCCCTGTCGGTCGGACGCACCATAAACCGCACCTCCCTGGATGCCGCCTCCAGCGACCGCTGCTGAGAAGACATGCCCCCAGTGATCGCGACCACCGGAGGGATTGATCTTCGGTGACCGTCCAAACTCACCCACCCAGACCACGATCGTGTCCTCCAGCATGCCCCGCTGTTCCAGGTCTTCCAGGAGAGCGGAGTACGCGAGATCCATTGGCGGCACGAGGTCGTTTTTGCATCGCTCTGCATTCTTTGCATGGGTGTCCCAAGCAGGGGCGACATCTTCGTCATGCTCCCAGCGGGTCCAGTTGACCTGCACAAGGGAGACGCCTGCCTCCACGAGGCGGCGAGCGAGCAGGACACTTTGTCCAAAGCGGTTGCGGCCATACCGTTCTCGAACTGAATCAGGTTCTTGATCGATGGAAAACGCCCTGCGGGTGGCAGCATCTTGAAGCAGGTCCACGGCCTTCGTCTGCCAGGTACTCCAACGGCTCATCGAAGCCGCGTCGAGCATGCTGAGCTTGCGATCCAGCAGTTTTTGCAGCTGGAGGCGACGGCCGAGATGCTCTGGCGACATCGATACCGGGAGGGCGATATCGGGAACCCGAAAGTCCGGTTGCTGAGGTTCGCATGAGACGAGCCACGGGTCGGCGTGGGCTCCGAGCCAACCGGCATCCTGACCAGGCCAGACAATCCGTCCGGTGTTCCAAATCTCATCGGGAAGTCGCACGGCCCCTGGCAGTCCACCCGCATCCCCGCGGAGATGCCGCACCACGGCCGCCATGGATGGGCGATCGTTTGGCGATCCAGGAAGAGCGTTCTCTTTGTTTTTGGGCGCATGCGGCGTTCCCGTTAGAACCCAGTAGCCGCTGGAGGAGTGGGCATTGTCATCCGTCGCCATGGCCCTGAGCACGGCGATGCGGTCGGTGAGCTTGGCCGTGTGGGGCATCAACTCACACACTTGGAGACCTGGGGTGGCTGTGGAGATTGGCTTGAAAGGGCCGCGAATCTCCTCTGGAGCGTCGGGCTTTGGATCCCACGTTTCATGCTGCGGCGGGCCACCGAGCATAAAGAGCATGATGCAGCGTTTTGCCTTGCCAAAGCCAGCCGCAGCAGTTGTGGCTGCCCGTGCTGCAGGAGTGGCTCTAGTTGCAGCCGCAGCCAGCGTGGCCAGGCTTCCGATGCGGAGCCAGTCCCGCCTCGTCACCCCATCACACAGCCGTGGGCCCACATGTTCAAAACGTAGCATCGCACTGATCCCCCACCTGCCAAACGCTGCGGTTCATCGCAAGTCCCTTTAACTGACCAGCCAGCCGCACACCAGACAATCCCGTTGGGGAGCGTTGGTGTGGCGGTTTTTTTGAGACCGCCTGTCCAGCCTGTTTTTACAGAGGCTTATTTCTGAGTTGGCTCCATCGGCTGCCCGCCATTGAGCTGGAGTGCCACCAATCCTCGGTCGAGCGCACAAACGAGTGCGGTGTTTGTTGATGGCAGCAGCGCGAGATCGATCGGTCGTCCGGCAAGCGGCTGTGTGCGAAACAGGTGAGGCAAGGCAGGCGAGGAAATGTCGAAGGTCCAGATTCCCTGGTCGCGGAGCATCGCATACAGACGCTGTCCATCGTCTGAGACGATGAGGCGGTCGATATTCGACAGGCGGGTGACCTCGGAGCGGAGCTTTGGCTGTGTGGGATCCGAGACGTCGACAACGCAGAAGCCTTGTTCGCGAGTAATCACATAGAGAATGGCATCATCGGGTGAACGTGTGATCCGCCACGCATTACCAGGCAGTGCGACCCTCCCCAGGCGAAACATTCTGGCGGGATTTGAAACATCGACCACGTTCAGTCCGTCCTGGTAGCAGGGCAGAAAGCAGAGTTTCCCGTCGGCTGAGAGCGTGCCTCCCTGAACAAAGGTTGAAAGGCTGAGCTCACCGAGTGTTGCAGGAGCTTCAGGACGTGAGACATCGATCGCCAGAAGCCCCGTATTTCCATCCGCGACGAAGACGGTGTTGCCATCGGGTGACAAGGCGACCTCATGGGCGTAGTCAGGCGTTCTGAGGAAGCCGGTCTCAACTGGGCTGGAAAAAGCTGTCACGTCGATGATATGCAGCCCACCGAGAGGCTTATGTGTGATGGCATAGAGCTTTGTTCCATCTGGTGACCAGGTGAAATCACGAAAACCACCGAACCCATTTCGCCTGAACTCACTCACGAGCAGCATCGACTGAGGGCTTGGGACATCGATAAAACACAGCTGCCCCACGTCGGCGTTGACGACTGCCCTGCTTGCATCTGGTGAAAGCTGCACCCGCCCGACCGACGGCAGAGATGGCAGCTGGCCAAGCAGCGGTGCTGCAAGCGATGCTGCTGGCGGCGAACGAATGGCTGAGGGGCTGGCATCGCGGCGTGATGCCCGATCAGACGCGACCTGAACCGGTAGGCCAACGCTCCCGGCTGGCCCAACTCGTGGTGTTGCGGAGACCTGAAGGACGAATGGGTAGGAACCGTTTTCTAAGTTCGCCTGACTTGTCCTCATGAACTGGCTATGGATCAGGCCATCGAGAGGCCATTCCACGGTGGCTTCAAGTCGCGCCCGCACCCAGACTTCCTTGCTACCCGCGACCACATCGCTGATGTCAGTTGGCGTGAAGAACCTGCCGCCACGGCCAGCTTCGCGAGTGTCGATCTCGGTCCAGGTGACACCGTCGGCCGACACATCAATCGATGCGCGAGCTCCCGGGTCGTAGGGGAAAGGGTCCCCCGTGGTCCAGACGATCGTGAGCGAAGTGAGCTCTGCAAACCTGATAGGGAAAGGCGTCTGAAATCGAAAAACGATCGCCCCTTCCTGGCCGTTGACCGTGGGCTTGAAGAAGGAGTCGACTCCCGCATCTTCCTCGGTGTAGGGCTCGATACTGTCCATCGACACGAGGTGTTCTTGCCAGGAGTCAAGCAGGGGCGTGAGTTTCCAGACTCGGTACGAGGGCATGGACCACGTCTTGATGATGGGTTCGGAGAGCGTTTGTCCATTTCCACCGCGAGGCGAGTCCTCACCTGCGAGGAGCGAAAAGACGTAGTCTCCCTCTTGCTCATTCGCGGACGTCAGTCCACTGAGTCGCCATTCGTTCGGGCCTTCGGGCGTGATCGTGACACCGTCGAGGGCGACGGGCAGGCCGTTGTGCGTGAGCTGTAAGTTTTTTCGCGAGAGATCGTTCACCTGGCTTGAAAACGAGACCATCAACCACTCCAGCGGTGACGAACGGGTGGCTGGCATGTCGGTCAGTTTGGCGGTCAGGCCCCCGGCCGTTGCAGAACGCTGCGACCTGATCGAGAACAGTCTGGAAAAGATGCTGTGTTGCGTCAGGAAACCGACCGCAGTGAGGGCCACCACCACTCCGAGAAGGAGTCCGGCCATGCGGGAGTGCCGCCGTCGATGCGAAACACGCAGGCCGTCCAGCATGCGGCGAAGGTCGGCTGCCAGTCCTGCTGCGGTTTCGTATCGCTCCGTAGGCGTTTTTTCTAGGCACCGGGCGACGATCTCCGCGAGGCTGGTGCGTTGGACCAGTGTGAGGCTTGGATCACGTACGTCGAGGCGGCGTGGCTTGGTGCGGGTGACGATGCTGAGGGTTTCAGGCAGCGACTTGCCGACGAGGTCGTACGGCAGTTTTCCGGTGAGCAGTTCGTGCAGTACCACGCCGAGCGCATAGACGTCGCTGCGTACATCGACCTGGTTCTGGTTGCCTGAGAGCTGCTCGGGACTCATGTATTGTCGGGTGCCAAGGAACTCGCCAGTTGCGGTCATGCCGTCTTGCCCGCCCTTCTCGAGCACCTTGGCAATGCCGTAGTCGATCACGCTCGTTCGTGGATCGGTTGTGCCATGCTCGTCTGTGGCGAGAATGTTTCCGGGCTTGAGGTCACGGTGCACCACACCTTGTGCATGCCCATAGGCGACGGCGTCACACACCTGAACGAAGAGTTCGAGTTTCTGGTGAAGCGAGAGCTGCTTCTGGTTGCAGAAGCGAATCAGTGTTTCGGCATCCGGCACATACTCCATCACCGAACAGGGCACCCGATCGAGCCCGACCTGCACGCTGTCGGTGAAGAACACCCGCGCAATGCCGGGATGCGAGAGTCGCCCGAGCACCTCTGCCTCTCGATGAAAACGCTCAAGTGCGGTTGCTGAATGACCGTGCCTCATGAACTTCACGGCGACGGTGCGGGACGGCCGTTGCTGCGTCCCAAGGTAGACCCGACCCATCCCTCCTTCGGCGAGCAGCCGATCGATGGTGATATCGCCCACGGTCACGCCGATGAGTGGATCAGCGGCAGCCGCAGACGCATCTGACAAACCAAAGGTCAGCGACTGTTGGGAGAGCGGTCCTGAGGAAAAGCTCGTTTCGCTGGTCGCGTTGGTGGATGGTGCATCAGCGGGCTGCCTGCCGACAGGCCCGGGTGGCTGGGCCGTCTGGACAGGTGCGGGGCGGTGGTCTTCGGTGTGTTCCTGCATTGCGGCCGCACCCGACCCCTGTGGTCGCCTGGCTTTGCAACGCGAGGCGAATCTTTTCCACCGCACACGATACCATCTCAGTGTCTCGAGTGTGCCGTCGTGGCAACCCGGGATCCCCCATCATGGGGTGGCGGCGAGGCTGCTGTCGGTTGTCGCTTGGCACCTCTCACCTGAAGGTTTTCGTCATGGAGTCGAACACACTTGTTGGGCTGGTCTTGATCGCCGCAGGCTTCATCGACGCGGCTTTGGCACTCTTTGTGGTAGGGCCGAAAGTTCAGGATCCGACAGGCCGTATGGTGGCTGTGGGCGTGGTGCTCACGGGGGCTGTAGCGATGGTGATCTTCGGAGGCTTACTGGCCTCGGGCACCATGGACCTGCTCGGCAGCTAGGCCGTTGTCCGACGCTTCAGCGGCGTAGGCCTCGAGCACGAGTGGAGGTGTGTCTGCTTCATCGGTCGTGTGCAGAAACTGTGCGTGGATCATGCCTTCTCCGGGCCAGTCCACCGAACTGCGGACTCGCCCACGGATCCACACCTCGCGGCTGTTGTGGACGATCGACGTGATGTCGTCACCCATGAAGAAGCCGCCGCCCCGCTGGGCGTCCCGGACGTTCAGCGTTGTCCAGTCGCGGCCGTTCGGTGAAACATCAACGGCTGTTCTGGCCAGAGGGTCGTAAGGAATCGGATCACCCGCGGACCAGACGACGGCTTCGGCACGAAGCCTCGCGTTGTCAATCGGAAACGGGGCATCGAACCGAAAGACGACGGAACCTTCGACGCCGGGCGTGATCGGCCGCAAGCCCGTGCGGGGGAACGGCCCTGCGATCGTGTGGAGTTCAAGGCCCTCGAGCGAGACGAGTCGGTCTTTCCAGTCAGCTTCAAGAGGGGAGACCGACCAGCGTGCAGTGGAGGATGCGGCAGCCGTGGCATCGCGGTTGAGCAGTTCTGACGCATTGGGGGAAGCAGCCGTTGGTAACGCGTCTGGTGGGGGGCGTTGCATGATCCAGCCGACAGCGGCCAGGAGCATAAAGACGGCGACGATCGCTGCGACCCGTACGAAACGCCCCGGCCTGCGTCGACGTCGGAGAGGAGCACGGCGGAGGATGTCGCGAAGATCGGTGGAGAGTTCTGAAACCCGTGCATAGCGGCGGGCTGGCTTTTTCTGCAGGCATGTCGAAATCACACGCGCGAGGGCGAGTCGCCGTTGCGGCTCAGGAATCGCGGCCATCTCAAGCGGTCGCGGCGGTGTATGGCGAACGATCTGGGCGGTTTCGCTCAGTGTGCAGCCCGCAACGTCGTAGGGCAGTCTGCCGGCGATGAGCTCGAAGAGCACGACTCCGAGGGAGTAGATGTCGGTGCGGGTATCGATGGAGTCAGGGCCGCCCCCAAACTGCTCCGGGCTCATGTACTGGCGAGTGCCGACAAACTCACCCGTCTTGGTGACCAGTTCGAGCTCATCGTCTTGGAAGAGTTTGGCCACGCCGAAGTCGATCAGGCGGGCCCGTGCAGGGCTGGTATCTATCGGCTCGGTGATGAGTAGATTGCTGGGCTTCAGATCGCGGTGCACCACACCTTGCTCGTGTCCATAGGACACGGCCTCACAGATCTGCAGAAACAGCCTCAGCCGGTCGTCAATGGAGAGTTGCTGTCGATCGCAAAACCGCACGAGAGTGTCGGCGTCGGCGACATACTCCATGACAACGAACGGCACGTCATCGAGTCCGATCCGCACACTGCCGCTGAAGAACAGCCGCACGATGCCAGGATGCGACAGTCTGCCGAGCACCTCAGACTCTCTCCGAAACCGCTCGATCGTGGCGGCTGAGCGGCCGGCCCGCATGACTTTGACGGCAACCCTGCGAGCAGGCTGCTGCTGGTGGCCAACGTAGACGCGTCCCATGCCTCCTTCGGCAAGGAACGACTCGATGACGACTCCCTCGACCACCAGACCCAACATTGGGTCGTGTTGGTGGGCGTCACTCGGCGAGAGGCCAAAGGTGAGGGAGCGTTCGGAGAGCTGCTCGCCGGTGTGTTCGGTGTCGGTGGGCGGCTTTGTGGATCCGGGCGTTCTGCGGGAGGAAGACTGGCAGGAATCGCCGGAGTGCCGGTCGCCTGATGGAGTTGGCGGAGTGTGCTCGGAATCGCTGGGCATCGCGGCATCACCGGGCATCGCGGTGGTGGGGGAAGACAGGCTGGCCACTCGATAGGGCCAAGTGTCCGGCATCCGGGGCGTTGCTGCAACAACGCCGTGGCTCGGCAGAGAGCAGGTTTTCCCGTCTGAATGAGAAACGCTTTGCGGCTTTGCGGGTAGGGTTCTGCAGCCGTCGCATTGGCTGCCAGCAACATGGGTTGCCAGGAAGAAGCCGGCCGGAAGAGAAGGCCGCCACGAAGGCGGCTCTCGTGAGACAGTCTTATCAGAGGCATGGATGCCATGAAGACGCAGTCACGTGATCACGCTTTGACACGTCGAGCTGGACCTCGAAAGAGCCGCTCCAAAGATCTGCCGGGTGCTCAGCGATTGTTTGGCGGCGTGGTCGCTGCCGTGACAGTCTTGTTCAGCATGCCGGTGGGTTTGGCGGAAGAGCCGGACTGTGCAGGAGTACGTGCATCTGCGAACAGCACGACCAATGGCCAGGGGACTCGAGCCGAAGACAGTTCCGAGCCGCGGCTCTACGCATCGGGCGGCCTAGCGTCATCGGCGTTTTCAACAGGATCGCAGGGTGGCTTACCGGGACCGGTGAACGGGTTTGGATTTGCCGGCGGTGGTGGCACGGGGGCTGAGGGAGCGATTGGAGTGGCGTTGGCGAGGCCTGCCGGCTCGCTGCGTCTAGAGCTTGAAGCCCGGGGACGGCAGGCAGGGGAGTCCCCGGACGTCGTTGGAGATGCCGCCCGCACTGCGGCCGGGGCCACTGCAACCTGGTCTACCATGGCAAATGCCTGGCGAGATGTCTCAGTGACTAAGCGGATCGGGCTGTATGCCGGAGGGGGAATCGGTGGTGGTGGCGTCAGTACCGGCACGGCTGGGAATGGTGCGGCTGCCATAGACAGCATTCCAATGACGGATGCGTCGCTCGGCAGCACTGGCATGACGGGACTCGCTTGGCAAGCCGGCGGTGGCGTGACCTACGCCATGAATGAACGGGTCACCCTCGACTTTGGATACCGCTATCGCGGCATCGAACCGGCGGCAGGAAATGGACGCGTGGATGGCAGTGAAGCGATCCTTGCGGTGCGGATCTTTGAGCCGTTTCGCGACTTGTGGAAGTGATCGCGGGCTGTCAGGCGAGGGCCTCGTGGACCACTTCGCCGTGGACGTTCGTCAGCCTCCGCTCGATGCCGTTGTGGTAGTACGTCAGCTGCTCATGATCAAGGCCGAGCAGGTGGAGCACGGTTGCGTGGAAATCGTGCCAGGGAATCGGACGTTCCGCGGCCTTCCAGCCGAGCTCATCTGTGCTGCCGACGGCGGTGCCCGGCTTGCAGCCCGCGCCAGCCATCCAGCAGCTAAACCCGTAGCGGTTATGGTCGCGGCCCGGGCCCACCTGATCGGCGGCAGACTGTGCGAAGGGGGTGCGGCCAAACTCCGTGGTGAACAGGACGAGCGTGTCGTCGAGCATGCCACGCTGCTTGAGGTCGGCCAGCAACGCCGCGACAGGCTGATCGATCCTGGCCGCCTCGGCGGAGTGGTTTTCTTTGACGTTCTCGTGGGCATCCCAGCTCGCTCGGGGTGAGCCAGCGATCGGCCCGCCGGAAAACAGCTGCACAAAACGCACGCCGGCCTCCAAAAGGCGTCGTCCGAGCAAGCAGCGTCGTCCCATGTCGGCGGTGATTTCGTTCTCGATCCCGTAGGCCTCCAACGTGGCGGCCGACTCATCAGCAAGGCTGGCCACCTCTGGAATCGACGCCTGCATACGGGCGGCCAGCTCGTAACTCTCCAGTCTCGCGGCAATCGCTTCATCGACGTCACCAGCCGGGGTTTGCAGCGTGTTGATCGCTCGAATGAAGTCTTGAGTGGCTCGGTCGGTGGCCCGATCGAGAGGAAGCGCTGGAAAAAGATCTCGTACCGGCTGCTCGCCACCACGGAGCACCACCCCCTGGTGGTTCGAAGGAAGGAACGCACTGCTCCAGGTAGAAGACCCTGTGTTTGGCGGCCCCCGCTCGTCATTGAGAACGACGTAGGCGGGTAGCGACGCGTTCTCCGCTCCGAGCCCGTAGGAGATCCAGCTGCCCATCGAGGGGAACCCATTGAACTCGAAGCCGCTGTTGGCGAGGAACAGGCCAGGGGTGTGGTTGGCCGACTTCGACTCCATCGACCGGAGAATCGTGAGGTCGTCTGCGTGCTGTGCGATCGCCGGAAACATGTCACTGATCATCAGACCGCTCTGGCCCCGCGGCCGAAACGCCCAGTCTTCCTTCCGCAGCAGGCCCATCTGGCCAAAGAAGATGTCGACCTTCTCATTGGTCTCAAGCGTGCTGCCATGCAGCCGGCTGAGAGCAGGCTTGTGATCAAAGGAGTCGATGTGGCTCAGACCGCCCACAAGGCAGATCTGAATGGCCCGCTTCGCCTTGGGCCGCGGGCCGGCGACGGTCGATCGGCGGGGTGATGCGGCTCGCGCTTCGTCATACAGCAACGACGCAAGCGCCGTCGCAGCGAGGCCATTCGTGCCCCACTGAAGGAAATCACGGCGGGTGTGTGGCAGAAGGTTCATGGGCGTTACTCGATGACCACAAACTCTGTGGTGTTGAAGAGGCCACGGCAGAGGGCAGCAAGTCCGTAGCCGAGGATGAGTTTTTCGGAGAGCGTTTCTTCGGCTTCGGTCGGTCCTCGCCCAACGGTAAGTCGCCACGCGTGCTCAATCTGCGCTCCAGGTTCCGTGCCGACGTCCGCGGTCACACGTGCGGCGAGGCGATCGCTGAGCCTGAGTACAAAGGCATTGTTCAAGAGCGAGAGTGACTGCAGTGGTGTGGTGGTGACACTCCGTTTGGGTGTGGTCGCCGAGGGGTCGGGGCAGTCAAAGGACTCAAGCAAGGCCGATCGGCTGCCGCGTGGACTAAAGCGGTAGACCGTGCGACGGAAGAACTCCGGGCCGT
>Ga0181600_10001175_pt1 | contig 20382 bp, 19 predicted proteins | sample 041ome_2_FD_132982 | JGI IMG/M metagenome (GOLD analysis project Ga0181600, IMG submission 132982) | Coastal salt marsh microbial communities from the Groves Creek Marsh, Skidaway Island, Georgia - 041406US metaG (megahit assembly) | ecosystem: Environmental > Aquatic > Marine > Intertidal zone... | reverse complement strand
GTTGGGTGTGGCGGCAGAGGAAGAAGGGGCAGGGGAACTGTAAAGGGAAGGGGCACCGCCCCCTTCGGCCTGATCGCGCAGCTGCGCGAAATAGCGGATCATCCGGTGGCGGCTGGGGTGGCGCCAGATCAGCCCCGGTACCGAGGCATCTTGCATCACCGCGACCAGCAATTTTAGGCTGATTTGTTGGGATATCGGCAGTTCCCCGGCCACGTTGCTGGCGTCTTCTGGCACCAATTGCAGCCCATTACGCAGCCGGGCGCGATACAGCCAATGCCCCACCACCAATTGCCGGCTGCGTTGCCAATCGGTGGGGCCGGGGGCGCGTGCCAGCATCAGCATTTGGGCCAGCCCGTCGGCGGCCCAATCATGGGTTTTGCCGCTAAACAGCCACCGCCCAAACTGCCGGCGCAGCCCCATGGGCCATGCCCGCCACCATGGCTGCGGGCGGCGCATGGGCAGGGCGCGCACCAATTGGGCGCCAAATGCGGCCTGCTGTGCCGCCTCGCCGCCAAGCGCAATGGCCAGTTGGCGCCCCAGCAAATCGATATCCAGCGGGGTTTGGGCGATTGCGGGCACGCGGCTGTCGGCGTCTAGCGCATCATCGACCAATTGTTGCAAACTGGCGTCTGGTGGGGCCGAAACGTTCAAATCGTCGGGGCTTAGCTGATAAAGCTGCACCACCTGTTGGGCCGCGCGCATGGCGCTGCGCCGCGCCTTTGGGTGCGATTGCGCCCAACGTAGCGCCAAAAAAGGGGCCTCGTGGGGGGGGCCGAACCGCTCGACCAGGGCTTGGTAAAGAAACAACGCCGCGATCACGAACCCCAAGGCAAAAACCAAGGGCAGCAACCACCACATCGCCAGCGCAAGCCCCGCGCCAAGGCCCGGCAAGGCAAAGGCCGCCAGCGCCAGTGCAAGGGCTGCATAAACCGGGTCAATCATCGCGCGCGCACCTTTACTGGCCTGTCACATTACCACCAAACAACGGCTTTTGCCCCGGCCTGTCGAGCGAAAGCTGAAAGAAATCGCGCTTCTTTAGTCGGGTGTTGCCAAAGCTGCCAGCATTTCCTTTGCGGCCATGGTGGGGGTTTTCTGCCCCAAGGCCACAGCTTGGCCCAAGGCCGCCATTTGGCCGCGCGCCGTGGGGGTTTCCAGCTGCGCCAAAAGCCCTTGGCGCACTTCTTGGCCGAACCAATATTCGGCCTGCGCTGCGCGGCGGCCATCGAAATGCCCCTGCGCGCGGCGCCAGTCGGCCAAGGTGCGCATCTCGTCCCACGCGCCCGAAAGCCCGTTTTCTTGCAGCGCAGATACGCAGATTGCCTTGGGAAATCCCTGCGGGTCTTGTGGGCGCTTGCGCAGCAGCCGCAAGGCGCCGGCATAATCGGCTTGGGTGCGGGTGGCGGCGGGTTTCAAATCGCCATCGGCCTTGTTGACCAAGATCAGATCGGCCATTTCCATGATGCCGCGTTTCACCCCTTGCAATTCGTCCCCCCCGGCGGGCGCCAGCAGCAAAACGAAAAGATCCGACATTTCCGCCACAACCGTTTCCGATTGGCCCACACCCACGGTTTCAATCAGCACCACGTCAAACCCTGCCGCTTCGCAAAGCGCCACGGCCTCGCGGGTGCGGCGGGCCACGCCGCCCAGATGCGTCTGGCTGGGCGAGGGGCGAATGAAGGCCCCGGGATGGCGGCTGAGCCGCTCCATGCGGGTTTTGTCGCCCAAGATCGAGCCGCCCGAGCGCGCGCTAGAGGGATCGACCGCCAGCACCGCCACGCGCAGGCCGCTTTCCACCAACATCATGCCAAAGCTTTCGATAAAGGTAGATTTGCCCACGCCCGGTGTGCCAGACAGCCCGATGCGCAGCGCTTGGCGGCCAGTGGGGCGCAGCTGCTCGATCAGGCTGGCGGCCTGCTGCCGGTGATCGCTGCGGCTGCTTTCAACCAAGGTGATAGCGCGCGCCAAGGCCCGGCGATCTGCCGCAACGATCTTTTTCGCCAACTGCGCGATATCCATCCGCCCCTCCGCCGTTTTGCCGCCCTAAATGCCCCATCGCTTGGGGCAAAGTCCAGCCCCAGACGCAGCCCAGCCCATGCCTGCACAGCTTGACGGCCACGGGGCCCGGCCCTTAGATGCGCCCAGTGTGGCCTGCTGCAGAAAGATACCCCAAACATGTTCGTGCCGGTTGCGCCGCACCATTCCCGCGCGATTTTGCTGATGGTTCTGGCCTCGGCTTTTATTGCGGGCACCACGCTTTTGGCCAAGCTATTGGGCGGCGCCGCATTGGGGCCTGCGCTGCATCCGCTGCAAATTAGCCATGGGCGGTTCCTTTTTGCCGCGCTGGCGGTGGCGGCTGTGGTGGGGGTGGTGCGGCCAAAACTGGCGCGCCCGCATTGGCGGCTGCATGCCGGGCGCACGGCGCTGGGCTGGGGGGGTGTGACGCTTATGTTTGCCTCGGTGGCGCATATCCCGCTGGGCGATGCCACGGCGATTAGTTTTCTCAACCCGGTTTTTGCGATGATCTTATCGGTGCCGCTGTTGTCCGAGCGGGTGGGCCCGGTGCGGTGGCTGGCCGCCTGTGTGGCGCTGTTGGGGGCGCTGATCTTGCTGCGCCCGGGCTTTGGCAGTTTCCGCCCCGAGGCGCTATTGGCCTTGGCCGCGGCGCTGATTTTCGGGGTCGAGCTGATCTTGATCAAGAAATTGTCGGGCCGCGAGGCGCCTTTGCAGATTTTGCTGGTGAATAATTTTCTAGGCCTTTGCATTTCAAGCGTGGCGGTGGCACCGGTCTGGGCGATGCCAAGCCCCGCGCAATGGGCCGCTTTGGCGGGGATCGGCGTGTTGATGGCGGCGGCGCAGGCGTGTTTTGTGAATGCGATGGCGCGGGCCGATGCTTCGTTTGTGACGCCATTTAGCTATCTTACGCTGGTTTTCGCCACGCTTTACGATGGCGCCCTGTTGGGCCATTGGCCCGATTGGGTTTCGGCCTTGGGCGCGGGTGTCATTCTGGCTGGGGCTGGCCTGTTGGCATGGCGGCAAGGCCGCCTGCGGCACGTGGCTTAGGGCTGGGCCCGGCCTGCCCGCGCGCAACTGCGATTCGGTGCCTTGTAACTCGGTGCGGGATGCTTAGAATGGGGCGATGAATTTGGATCAGGGCGGCAGGCCAGAAACCTGCCGCCCTTCGAGGTAGGGAAACCGGATGTCCTGGACCGATGAGCGCGTCGAGCTGCTGAAGAAAATGTGGGGCGAGGGCCAGTCGGCCAGCCAGATTGCCAAGGAATTGGGTGGCGTCACCCGTAACGCCGTGATCGGCAAGGTGCACCGTTTGGGCCTGTCGAACCGCGCCGGCAGCACCGCCGCGGCCCCGGCCGCCAAACCCGATGCAAAGCCCGCCAAACCCGAGGCTAAACCCGCCAAGCCTGTTCAGGCCGCAGCCAAGCCTGCGGCGCCAAAGAAAGCAGCCCCTGCCGCTGCCGCGCCCGAGCCCAGCCCGGCCCCCACCGAAGAGCGCGCCGAGCCGCGCGCCGCGCTGCACACGCGCAAGGCCATCATTCCCGCGGGCCAGCCTTTGCCGCCGCAGCCTTCGACCAACGAAATTTCGCCCGAAGCGCTGGCAAAGGTCAATGAGATCGAGAAGAAAGCCAAAAAGCTGACGCTGATGGAGCTGACCGAGCGTACCTGCAAATGGCCCGTGGGTGATCCGGCCACCGAGGATTTTTGGTTTTGTGGCCTGCCTGTGCAACAAGGCAAACCCTATTGCGAGGCGCATGTGGGCGTGGCCTTCCAACCCATGAGCAGCCGCCGCGACCGCCGCCGCTAAGCGCGCCGCAGCCGCTGCAGTGCAAAACCCGGCCACTGGCCGGGTTTTTTGTGGCAGGCCTTAGGTGCCGCGCGGTTTGGCGCGCAGGGTCGGGTCGGCTTGGCGCGGGTCTTCGGGCCATGGGTGTTTGGGGTAGCGGCCACGCATATCTTTGCGCACATCCGCATAAGAGCTGTCCCAAAACGCGGGAATGTCCATCGTCACCTGCACCGGGCGCCCGGCAGGGGACAGCAGCGTCACACGCAGCGGTTGGCCTGCCACGCTGGGATGGGTGGTTTGGCCAAACATCTCTTGCAGGCGCAGGGCAATCGCGGGGTTTTCGCCGCTGTAATCAATCGGAATTTTGCGCCCAAGGGGGGTGGTGAAATGGGCTGGTGCCAGCCGGTCAAGCAGCTGCACCTGATCCCAGCTTAGCATGGCCTGCAAGGCGGGCAGCAGATCGAAGCGTTTCCAATCTTCGGCAGATTTGACCCCGCCGAGATGGGGCAACAGCCACGTGTCTAGGCTGGCCAGCAGCGCATCTTGGCCCATATCGGGCAGGTCATGGCCTGCCCCGCGCAGCAGCGCGACCCGGGCGATGAAACGCATTGCTGCGTCGCTGGGGGCAAGGCCCAGATCGCGCACCCCCTCTAGCATGGCGGCGGCAATCGCTTCGGGGGGGGCGTCTTTCCAGATTTGGTCTTCCAAGGCCAAGGCGCCAAAACGCAATTGTTTGCGTGGTTGCACCCGCCGTTCGCGGCGCGACCATTGGCAGATATTTTCCCAAGTGATTTTGGCGCCAAACAGCCCCCGCAATTCGGCCTCGGTGAGGGGCAGGGCCTGACGGATGCGGGCCTCGCGCGGGTCGCCATCGGTATCGGTGACAACCAGCAGGCGCGCCCCTGCCAGCGGATCGGCCAGATCCAGCACCGCGCCCTTGCCCCCCGACAAAACATAGCGCGGGGCCTCGCCCTTGCGCCGCAGGCCCACCCTGTCGGGATAGGCCAAGGCGGCCATTTCCGCCGCAGACAGCGGGGTTTGGGTTTTGGGTGCATCTTTTGACAGGCGTCTGGCCTCTTGGCGCAACCGTTCCAGCGTGGGGGCATGGGCGGGGTGGGCGCGGGTGCGGGCATAGCGGGCGGGATCTGCCAGCGCCTCGAGGCGCAAAGACAGATCCACGGGCGCGCCGCGCGCCAGCGGGTCGCGTTCGGCCAAAAGCGCGGCCAAGGGCGCTGCCTGTTGACCTGCTGTTTCCAACATATGGCCCAGACGCGGGTGCAGCGGCAGGGCCGCCAAACGGCGGCCATGGGCGGTGATATGGCCGGTGCCATCCAAGGCACCCAGCAGTTTCAGCAGCTCTTGCGCCTCGGCAAAGGCGCCGGGGTTGGGCGGGCTGACAAAGGCCAAATCGCTGGGCGCCGCGCCCCATAGCGCCAGCTCTAGCGCCAGCCCGGCCAAATCGGTCACCTCGATTTCTGCAGGGGGAAAGGCCTGCAGCGCGCCCTCTTCCCCCCGTGTCCACAGCCGGTAGCAGCGCCCCGGCGCCACCCGGCCCGCCCGGCCCGCTCGTTGCGTGGCTTCGGCCTTGGTCACGCGTTCGGTCACCAGCCGCGCCATGCCCGCGCCCGGATCAAACCGCGCGCGGCGGGCCCGCCCGGCATCCACCACAACGCGGACGTCTTCGATGGTCAGCGAGGTTTCGGCAATGGAGGTGGCCAACACCACCTTGCGCCCTTGCGATGCCGGCGCAATGGCCGCGCGTTGGGCGGCAAAATCCATCGCCCCAAACAGCGGGTGCAGGCTGATGCCCGCCCCAAGACGCGGGCGCAACAGCGCCTCGGTGCGGCGAATTTCGCCTTCGCCGGGCAAAAACACCAGCACCCCACCTTGGGTTTCGGCCATGGCCTGCACAACCAGATCGGCGGTGGCCTGTTCCAGCCGCGCAGTGCGGGGCAATGGGGCATCCAGCCAGTGCAGATCTACCGCAAAGCTGCGCCCTTGGGATGTGATGATGGGGGCATCCATCATCTGTGCCACGGGGGCTGCATCCAGCGTGGCTGACATCACCAACAGATGCAGATCATCGCGCAGCGCCCCGGCAATTTCCAAACACAGCGCCAAGCCCAGATCGGCATTGAGCGAGCGTTCGTGGAATTCGTCGAAAATCACCGCGCCCACCCCCTCGAGGCCAGCGTCGTGCTGGATCATGCGGGTTAAAATGCCCTCGGTCACCACCTCGATACGGGTGGTCGGGCCGCAGCGCGCGTCGCCGCGCACGCGGTAGCCCACGGTTTGGCCCACCTTTTCCCCCAATGTTTGGGCCATACGCTCGGCTGCGGCGCGCGCCGCAAGGCGGCGCGGCTCTAGCATCACGATGCGCCCGGGCACCAGCTGCGCCTGCAACAGTGCCAGCGGCACCAGCGTTGTTTTGCCAGCGCCCGGTGGGGCCTGCAGCACAGCGCGGCGGCTGGATTTCAGCGCCTGCAGCAGTTCGGGCAGGGCATCGGTGATGGGCAAGGGGGCGGTCATGCCCGCCTTATCGCCTGCCAGAATGCACCGGTCCAGCCCCGTTATGCGCGGGGTTGGGCGGTATTGGCATGGGCGGCATTGACATGGGCGGTAATCGCTTGGGCCAGCACCTGCAGGCCAGTGACCAGATCTGCCTCGTCTGTGTCTTCGGCGAAATCATGGCTGATCCCGTTGATCGAGGGCACAAACAGCATGGCCGATGGCATCAGCCGCGCCACATTGGCCGCATCATGCAATGCGCCCGATTGCATAGGCCGCCACCGGCCCGGGCAGATCTGGTGCGCGGCCGCGCCCAAGGCGGTTTGCCAGCCCGCGTCCATCTGCACCGGCTCTAGCCCCAGCATTGGGCCAAACTCTACGCGCATGCCTGTGGTATCGGCCACCTCTTGGGCGGTTTCGCGGATGATCCGCTCCATCTGGGCCAGCCGCTGGGCGCTGCCATCGCGCCATTGCATGGAAAAGGTGCAGCGCCCGGGCACGATCGAATGGGCATCGGGGTGCAGATCGACATGGCCCGTTGTCCACACGGTGCTGGGTGTTACCACGTTGCGAAAGCGTTGGTTGATCAGCTGGCTATAGGCCACCATCGCCTGAAAGGCATCTTGGCGGCGATGCATGGGGGTGGTGCCCGCGTGGTTTTGCGCCCCGTGATAGGTGATGCGCATATCGCGGATGCCCACGATATCTGTCACCACGCCCACAGCTTGGGCTGCTTCGAACAGCCATGGGCCCTGTTCTATGTGACATTCAACAAAACCGCTAAAGCGGGTGGGGTCCACAAAGCCTTGGGCCAGATGGGCCATGCTGGCGCGCGCCTGGGCAAAGGGTATGCCTGCGCGGTCGGTCAGGGTGTCTGCCTCGGCCAAGGCCAAGCTGCCGGCCCAGATGGTGCTGCCGGTGGTCACGCCAAAACGGCCCTCTTCATCTTGGAAATTGGCCACGGAAATGGCGGGGCCGCCGGCCTCGGCTGCGGCTTGGGCCAGTTCTAGCCCACAGATCACCCCCAGCGCGCCATCCAGCCAGCCGCCCTCGGGCTGGCTGTCGCTGTGCGAGCCCACCAGCAACGAGCGCCCCGGCGCCAAACCAAAAAGGTTCCCAACGGGGTCGAAATGCGGGGTCAGCCCGGCCTTGGCCATGCGCTGGGCCAGCCATTCACGCGCGGCGATATCGGGGGCAGAATAGGCCGGGCGCACCACGCCACGGCCAACGCCTGCGGCGCCAAAGGCGCGCAGCGCGTGAAGCGCGTCTAGAAAGCGCTGGGGATTGATTTGCATGCTGTGCCTCTTTGCAAAACTTTTACACGGTTGCGCCATGTGCGGGCAGCGAACACCAGCGCCCGCCCCGCTGCAAGCCCATTGCGGGTTTTACGGCATTGCATCTTGGGCAGCTGCATCCTAATCGACACCCGCAATATGGGGGGCACCTTATGCCAACACTTACCCTTGTCCGTCACGGGCAGGCCAATACATCCGCCCGCAACGAGGCAGATTATGACCGCCTGTCGCCCTTGGGCCACCAACAGGCGCAATGGCTGGGCGCGCATATCGCGCAAACGGGCGAGGTGTTTTCCCGCGTCTATTGCGGCACCTTGCAGCGGCACCGCGAAACCGCCGCCGGCATGGGCCATGCCAGCCCGCAGATCGATGCCCGCCTCAACGAGATGGAGTTTTTCAGCCTTGCCCAGCTGTGGCAGGCCCAGCATGGCGTGCCGGTGCCCGCAACGCGCGAGGAATTTGTCGACTATATGCCGCGCCTTCTGGGGGCGTGGCAGGCCGATGCCATCGATAACCCGCCCGAAACATTTGCCCAGTTCGAGGCGCGTGTGGGTGCGGCCTTGGCCGATATTGCCGCAGGCCATGGCCCGGCGCTGCTGGTGACCTCGGGTGGGTTGATTGCCATGGCGCTGCGCCATGTCATGGGGCTGGATATGCACAGTTTCGCGCGCGCCACGCTGGCCATTATGAACACGTCGGTGCACCGCTTGCACCCGATTGGCGGTGGGCTTGCGCTGACCCAGTTCAATGCGATTCCGCATTTGGAACACCCCGAGCGGCAATTCGCGCAAACGCATCTTTAACAGGCCAAAAACCGGCGCTACTGTGCGCCCAATCGACTGGGGATCTGACATGACTCATCTGTGGGTGCGCGCCGAGCAGCGCGAAAACGAAGAGCGCGTGGGCCTGACGCCTGCGGGTGTGGCGGCGTTGATCAACGCCGGTATCCAAGTGACCGTGGAACACAGCAGCGTGCGCGCCATTGCCATCGACGGCTACGGGGCGGCGGGGGCCCAGTTGGCGCCCGAAAACAGCTGGCCCGAGGCGCCGCGCGACGCCATCATCTTTGGCCTGAAAGAGCTGCCCGAAGACGGCACGCCGCTGGTGCATCGCCACATCATGTTTGGCCATGCCTACAAGGGCCAGCCCGCGGGCCAAATGCTGTTGCGCCGCTTCAAGGCGGGGGGCGGCACGCTGTATGATTTGGAATATCTGCTTGATGACACCGGGCGCCGGGTGGCGGCCTTTGGCTATTGGGCGGGGTTCGCGGGCGCGGCGGTGGCGCTGAAATGCTGGGCGGCCCAGCAGCAGGGCGGCATTTGCGGGCCTGTGGGCGTTTATGGCGGGCGCGATGCGCTGGTGGCGGGGCTGCAGGCAGAATTGCACGCCAGCGCCAGCCCGGTTCCGCGCGCCATTGTGATTGGGGCCTTGGGCCGCGTGGGCACAGGCGCCAGCGATTTATGCCAAGCGGTGGGCGTGCCTGTCACGCGCTGGGACATGGCGGAAACCGCCAGCGGCGGGCCATTCCCCGAGGTGCTGGCGCATGAGATCTTTTTGAATTGCATTTTGGCGCAGCCCGGCTGCCCGGTGTTTGTGCCCCAAAGCGCGCTGCAGGCGCCGCGGGCTTTGCGGGTGATTGGCGATATTGCCTGCGATCCCACCTCGGATTTCTCGCCCATCAAAGTGTATGACCGCACCACGACTTGGGCCGCGCCCGCCTTGCGGGTGTGTGATGCGCCCGTGCTGGATGTCACGGCCATCGATAACCTGCCCTCGATGTTGCCGGTTGAAAGCAGCGAAGATTATGCCATGCAGTTGTTGCCCTCGCTTTTGACGTTGGGCGCGCTGCAGGCCGGGGTTTGGGGCCGCGCCAAAGAGATTTTTGACCGCCATGCCGCACAGCTTTGATATCACACCGTTTATTGGCTATTTGGCGGCCCTGTTGGGCACCATCTGCTGGGTGCCTCAGGCCATGAAAGTGTGGCAAACGGGGGAAACGCGGGCCTTGTCTTTGTGGGCAAACCTGCTGTTTTTGGCCACGGTCACATTGTGGCTGGTCTATGGGGTGATGATCGGGGATTGGCCGCTGATCTTGGCAAATATCGTGGCAGTGGCCTTGGTTTCGGCTATTGTCGCGGCAAAACTGAAATTCGGATAAGGGCGAGGGGGTTTTCATGACAATTCATTGGTGTGGCACGGGCCTGTCGGCGGTGCCGGGGTTGCGGCGGTTGATCAAAGCGGGCCATCCCGTGACGGTGTGGAACCGCACCGTGGACAAGGCCGCGCAGGCGGTGGGCGATCTGACCCAAGATATTCATGCCTTTGATATGGCGGCGCTGGGCGCGCAGCTGGCGGCGGGCGATGTGGTGGTGTCGATGCTGCCGGGCGATTGGCACGTGCCTTTGGCCAGCTTGTGCCTTGAAAAGGGCGCGCATTTTGTCTCCAGCTCGTATATCGCGCCGGAAATGCGCGCGCTGGATCAGGCGGCGCGCGACCGCGGGCTTTGCTTTGTCAACGAGGTGGGGCTGGACCCGGGCATTGACCATCTGATGGCCCATCATCTGGTTGAAGACTATCGCGCGTGGGCGGCCAACAATCTGGGCGACGCGGCGGCGGCAGAGCTTTCGTTTATTTCTTATTGCGGGGGCGTGCCCAAAATTGCCAACCCTTTTCGCTATAAATTCAGCTGGTCGCCTTTGGGCGTGCTAAAGGCGCTGCGCTCGCCCTCGCGGTCGTTGCGCGATTTCGCCGAGCTGAACGTGGACCGGCCGTGGAACGCGATTTCCACCTATACCGCGCCGTTGCCGACGCCCGAGGATTTCGAAGTATATCCCAACCGCGACTCGCTGCCCTTTATGCAGCAATATCACTTTGACCCTAGCTGGAAGGTAAAAGATTTCGTGCGCGGCACGCTGCGCCTGAATGGCTGGGCCGAGGCGTGGAAAGATGTGTTCGCAGAAATCGAAACGCTGCAAGGCCCCGAGGGCGATGCGCGGCTGAAGGAAATGTCAGACGGGTTCTGGCGCGATAATGCCTATGACCCGGGCGAGCCGGATCGCGTGGTGTTGGTGGTGGCGTTGCAAGCACAGCGCGATGGCCAAGATCTTTGGCATAAATGCTATGTCATGGATGCATGGGGCGACAGTGATGGCACCGCCATGGCGCGGCTGGTGTCTGTGCCTGTGTCGTTGGCAATCGAGGCGGTGCTGGCCGGGCGCATTGGCGCAGGTGTCAGCGCGGCCCCTTCGGCCCCAGAGTTGGTGCAGGAATGGATGGGCGAAATTGGCAAGCTGTCCCAGCACCTAGACATTGTGACGCTGGCCTAAGACGGCCCCGGATTGGGTGGCGGGGTTAACGCCCCGCCATCAAATCATCTTGCGCTTGGGTGGCCGACAGGCCCAGCGCCTCGAGCCCGCTTTCCAAATGATCGGCCAGATGCGGCGTGCCCAGCAAATAATCGGCTGTGGGGGTTGTGGCCTCGGCCATGGCGGTGCGCTTGGCCTCGGCCAGATCTTCTGGCTCGAAACTACCGCGCCCCACCCACATCAGCGCCACCAGCGATGCTTGTTCATCTTCTGCCAGCGTGTCGATAAAGCTGCGCAGCTCGGCGCTGGCGCGATCTAATTCATGCGCCATCAGAATGATATTGGCGATTTTGCGAAGGGGAATATCCAGCATTTTGGCCTCGGTCACGTGTCAGGGTATGCCCCACTGTGCCCGGCCATTTTGGTGGCTTCATTGATCTGCAGCAAACAGCCGGTAATAAAGCGCGTCTGGCAAGAATTGCGACAGGCGGAAGACCCAAGAAAAAACCGTTGGAAAATTGGCTTTGAACCGCTGTGGGCGGCGCATTAGGGCCATCATATGGCCGGCGGCGTCCTCGGGCGTCATCAGGAAGGGCATTGAAAAGGTGTTTTTCTCGGTCAGGCGGGTGCGAATAAAGCCGGGATTGGCCAGCTGCACGCGAATGCCTGTGTGGCGCAAATCGGCATACATGCTTTCGGCCAAAGACATGATTGCGGCTTTCGAGGCGCCATAGCCAATGGCGCCCGGCAACCCCCGAAACCCCGAGAGCGAGCCTGTCAACACCACATGCCCGTGCCCTTGGGCCTGTAGCATGGGCATGACATGGCCCAAAACGCGCATCGCACCGGTAAAATTGACATCTGCCATCGCCACGCCTTCGGCGGCGGTCCATTTTTGCGCAGGCATCGGCCAATAGACACCCGCCAGCCACACGATGCCATCGATCTGGCCCAGCTGCGCCACGGCCTTGGCCACGCTGTCATCGCTTTGCACATCCATGGGTAACACGGTGGCAGGCTGGGGCAGGGTGGCGGCCAGCGTTTCCAGCCGCGTGGCGTTGCGCGCCGACAAGATCAGCTGCGCGCCTTCGCCCGCCATTTGCTGGGCCAGCGCGGCGCCCAACCCCTCGGAGGCGCCCACCAGCCAATAGCGTTTGCCGGCAAAGCCCGTCATTTCAAGTCCTTTGGGGCGATAACCGCCACCAGTTCGGCCACTTTGATGCCGAATTTGCGAAACTGGCTGCGATTAATGATGGTTCCATCAGGCGCCAGATACATCCAATCTGTCACGCTTAACTGGTGGCCGCCTGCATCTGCCGTCAGGCGGATGCGGTAGCGCATGACCACGGCCGATCCAAGCTGCTGGCCGGTGCCTTGGCCTACCAGATCTTCGGCGCTGGCGGTAATTCGGCCGGCATCATCGACGTTCAGCCGCCATTCGCGGTGTTGCACGGTGCCACTGTCGTAGCGAAATACCTCGGGCATCACGCCTTGATTGCCCTCCCAGCGCGGGGTCATGTCGGCGGAAAACCGCGATACAACCCGCCCGGTTGGCCCATAGATGGCCCCATCGCAGCGCATTGGCCCGTTGAGATGTGTGCGCAGGTCGAACTGGGGGCCATTGGTGTAATCATCTGAGGTTTGTCCAGGAAAACTGAAAAACCGCATGCGCACCCAAACCAATGCCAATGCAAGGGCAAAACCTAGGAAAAAAAGGAACCACGGGGCGGGCATTATTGGATCTCGTCTGTTTTTAGGGTTGCAACAAGCGCAATGGCGATCAGCTTCAACACACAAGGTAGGGCGCCATAGGCTAAGGAAAGGACTAATAACGCCTCTGTGTTATTTGCGGCCCCCGGAACAAAGCCCACGCTTTGCAATCCCGGAAGCAGCACCAAAGCCGCCAAAGCCAAGGTGAATTTTGACACAAAAGACCAAAGCCCAAAGGCACCAGCGGCTGCGGGGGCCACTTTTTCCATGCGATGGGCAAAAAGCGCGGGCAGCAAGGTCATGTCGGCCCCCAAGGCCACGCCCGAGGCAAGACAGATCAGGGCAAAGGCCATCACATCGCCCGCGCCCAGAAACACCGCGCCGCTAAAGGCGGCAATCGCCAGCACCATGCCCCATAGCAGCACGTTGCGCGGGCCATGGCGCGTGGCCAGCTTGGCCCAAACCGGCGCGCTGACCGCAGCCGCCAGAAAGAACAACAGCAGCAATGGGCCTTCGGCGCCCGGGGCGTTCAGGCGGCTTTCGACAAAGAACAAAAACAAGGTCGAGCTGATGGCAACCGGTGCGGCATTGACCAGCGCCACCAACAGCAGGCGGCGCGCCACCGGATCGGCCAAAACCACGCCAAACCCCAGATCTGGCAGGTCTATGGGGCGCCATTCGCGCCGCATGGCCCATGCAGCCCCCGCGCAGGCCAGCGCAAAACACACGGCAAAGGCGCCAAAACCACCCAAGGCCAAAGGGGCCACGGCGGCAAGGCAAATACCCAAAAGTGCCCCGGTTTCGCGCCAGCGGGCCAATTGCAAAAAACCCTGTGGCCCCAGCTGCGGCGCGCAGGCCACCCCTTGGGCGTAAAAGCAGATGGTGAGGAATGAAAAGGCCGAAAACACGCCGGCCAGCATCACCCCGAACCAAACGAGGGGGGCAATCGGCGGCGCCACGGCAAACAGGCCCAGCATCGCAGCGGCCATGACGGCCACCGCCAATAAAACGGCCAGCCCCCGCTGCCCCTGTAGCCGCCCTGCCAGCCGCCCCAGCAGCGGGTCTTGCACCACATCCAGCAGGCGCAGCCCGGCCAAAACAAGGCCCAAAGATGCCAGTGACACGCCGTATTCGTCTACGTAAACCTTTGGCGCATGGATATAAATTGGCAGTCCGGCCGCGGCCAAAGTGGCGGCAAACAGCCCGTAACCGGCCAAGTTGGGGCGCTGGGCGTTCATCTAGAGATCTCGGTCGTCGGGGGCTCGGGGCGGCTGCGGAAGCTGGCCCCTTTCCACCACAGTTTCAGCGCCTGCCAATGGATCAAGGCCAGCACCCGGCGCGAGCCAAAGGGGCGGCGCAGCGTGGCCGCCAAGATGCTGGCGCTGCTGGCTGCGCGCCTGCGGCCCACCAATGTGGCGATCAACCCGCCATTGCCGCCGCTGAAATCGATCCAGATGCCGATGCGGTTGTCGCGGATATCAAAGCGAAATTCATATGTGCCCTCGATCTGCTGAAAGGGCGAAACGTGAAAGATTTTATGGGCCCGCAGCCGGTCTTCGGCGGTGATGGGGGCCAGATCGTCGCGATAGACCAAATAGGAATGACGGTCGCCATAGGTGTTGTTTACCTCGGCGATCACCACCCGCAAAGCGGCGTCAGCGTCGTAGCACAGCCAAAAGGAAACCGGGTTGAACACATGCCCCAAGACCCGGGGCTGGGCCAGCAGCAGCACCTGTGCGGGGCTGGGCAGGCCATTGGCAGCCAGCGCTTGGCGCACCCATTTGGCGCCTTGGCCGCTTTGGGGCGCGCCACCATTGTCGGTATCGAAAAACGCCGTCAGGTTAAAGCGGTTGCGCGACATCAGCCATGGCAATTTGGGCTGCTCTTCGGGGTTGATCAGGATGTAATCCACCCCGTAGCGAAAGGCATTTTCCAAATCACCCTTGCGCCCATGCCATGTGTGGCCGCTGATATGCTCGACAGGGCTCATGCAGCGACGGCCTGCGGATTGCCAATGGCGTTCAGTCGCTCGGCCACATCAACAGCGCTGCCCAGCCCGTCTTCGTGGAAGCCGTTTTTCATCCATGCGCCGCAAAACCACGTTTTGTTGCGCCCGTTAAAGGCCTGCACCTGCTTTTGTGCGGCCAGCGCTGCCACGTCATAGACCGGGTGGCGCAGGGTGACTTGGTCGTAGATCAGCGCCTCGTTGATGGGGCGCGTGCTGTTCAGGGTTACGAAATGCGGGTCGTCATGCGGGATGGGTTGCAGGCTGTTCATCCAATAGGTCAGGTCGATACGGTCCAGCGATTTGTCGGCCTGTTCGGTATAGTTCCAGCTGGCCCAGACCTTGCGCCGCTTGGGCATGATGGTGGGGTCTGCATGCAAAACGATATCGTTGGGTTGATAGGCAATCGCGCCCAAGGCGGCGCGTTCCTCGGCGGTGGGGTCGGCCAGCATGCGCAAGCTATCGTCGGAATGGGTGGCAAAGACCACCTCGTCAAAGTTTTCCCATTCCGCGCCATCCAGTTTTACCTCTACCCCGGCTGGATGGCGACGCACGGCTTGCACGGGCGCGCCCAGCCGAATATCGGCCCCTTGCGCCCGCAAAGCGGCCTCTAGCCGCGAGACATACGATTGTGACCCGCCCTGCACCGTATACCACTGATGCTGGCCGGTATGGCTGAGCAGGGCGTGGTTGTCGAAAAACCGCATCATGGCATGGGCGGGGAAATCCATGATCTGCTGCGTGGGGGTGGACCAAATGGCACCAGAGAAGGGCAACAAGTAATAGTCGCGGAAATAATCGCCCGTGCCCAAGCGTTGCAGCAGGCCTGCGATTGTCATGCTTGGATCTGCCTGCGACAGGCGCAGCGCGTTTTTGTTGAAATGCAAGATATCGCGGATCATGCGCAAAAAGCGCGGGTTCAACAGGTTTTTGCGCTGGGCGAACAAGGTATCAAGGCTGTTAAGCGCGTATTCCATCCCCCCGCCGTTCAAAGAGGCGGCAAATGACATGTTTGATTTTGTAACCGGCACATCCAGCTGGGCAAACAGCGCGGCCAAATGCGGGTAGTTGGCATAGTTAAACACGATAAACCCGGTATCCACAGGCTGGTCGCCGCGTTTGCCTGCGATGATGGTGCGGGCATGGCCACCCAGCCGGTGTTCGGCCTCGATCAGGGTAACATGATGGGACTGCGCCAGCATATGGGCGGCGCCCATGCCGGAAATGCCAGCCCCGATGACGGCAATTTTCTTCAGGGGCTTGGCTGCGGCTTCAAATGGCATGGGCAATGGGCTCCGTTTTTGTGAACTTGGTTTACTAGCATTACGTGGGGTTTGTTTTATTGGATTAGGAAAAAACCCTGACAAGTGATCCAATCGCCAAAACCCACCGTAACAAAGACATGTTTGAGATCGCGGATATCGCCCACGCAAATGTGCCCTCGCAAGCAGGTCTAACCCGTGTTAGTCCTGATCGAAAGCATGAGCGTGCCGCAGGACTGCGATTTGTGAACGAAGAAATGGCGAATGGGCAAGATCAATGGGTCAGCTATGTGGCCCGGGTTCGTGATGCGCAAGACCAGCACGCCTTTGCGGAGCTGTTTCGCCACTTTGCCCCCCGCGTAAAATATTTTCTGATGCGCTCAGGTGCCGATGCGGGCCTGGCAGAGGAATGCGCCCAAGAGGTGATGGCCACACTGTGGCACAAGGCGCATTTATTCGATCCAACGCGCGCCTCTGTGGCAACTTGGATATTCACAATCGCCCGAAACCGGCGGATTGATGCGCTGCGCAAAGAGCGGCGCGCCGAACCAGAAGAGCTGCCGTGGGGGCCAGAAGAGGCCGCCCCGCAAGACCATGTATTGGCGCTGCAAGAAGAAGCCGCAGCGCTTGGGGATGCCCTAAGAAAGCTGCCCGAAAAACAGCGCGTGCTGATCGAGCGGGCGTATTTCGGCGATCTGTCGCATAGCGAGATTGCCGAGGAAACTGGCCTGCCCTTGGGCACTATCAAATCAAGAATCAGATTGGCGCTCGACCGTTTGCGCCATGCCATGAAGTGAAATGACGATGACGCAAACAATATCACACCACCTTACAGACAGCTTGTTGATGGGCTATGCCGCTGGCAACCTGCCCGAGGCCTTTAGCTTGGTTGTCGCCACCCACATCTCTATGTGCGACGAATGCCGCGCCCGCGCTGCCACCTTTGATACGGTCGGCGGGGCGATGCTGGAGACATCTGACGCGGTGGCGATGGACGAGGGATCGCTAGAGGCAACGATGGCGCGCATTTCTGCGGCACTGCCTGTGGCGCGGGGCAATGGCAGCACCACCCAGCCCGGGCAGATGCAGGGCCAACACCAGCGGCGCGCACGCGGTATTTTGCCCGCCCCATTGCAAGATTACGTGGGCGGCGATCTGGACCAGATCAACTGGCGCCCGGTGGGTATGAGCGTGCGCCAAGCGCTGTTGCCCACCTCACGCAGTGCCAGCGTGCGGCTGCTATACATTCCCGCCGGTGCGTCGGTGCCCGATCATGGCCATCGCGGGCTGGAATTGACCTTGGTTTTGCAGGGCGCGTTTATGGATGGCGATATGCGCTTTGGCCCGGGCGATATTGAAATCGCCACCGAAGAGTTAGAGCACACCCCAATTGCAGCCCAAGGCGCCGATTGTATCTGCCTTGCGGCAACAGACGCGCCGTTGCGTTTCCGGGCGTTGATGCCACGTTTGGCCCAGCCGTTTTTGCGCATCTAAGCGGGGCGGGGCTTGCGCCGCTGTGCTTAACGTTCAATCTGCTTTCGCAGCTCTTCGGTTTCATAACGGGCATCGCGCAGCCCTTCCATCGCGGCGGCCAATTCGGCCTCGGTCTGGCTGATCTGGTTGGTCAGCTCGGCCTCGCGCTGTTGCAGATAGGTGATCGCCTGATCGCGGGTTTCTTCCGCCTCGTGCAGTTCTTGCGCCATGCGCTCTAGCTCGCCAACATCGCCCTTTGATACGCGCGAAAACCGGTGGATCAGCCAATGGCTGAACCACCCCAAGCAATAGGCGACAAATAAGATAACCGTGGTGGCGATGATGATTTCGGTTCTATTCATCGTTTGATCCTTGTTCGGCGCCTGCATCTTCGGGGGCAAGCGTTTGTGCATCCGTGGTGTCTGCGGCTTGGGGTTGTGGGGCAGCGCCCTGATCGAGCAGGTCTTGTTCGGCGCTTTCCAGCGTGGTGGCAACCTCGGGTATCGGGGCGGGCGTGATCAGCTTGAATTCGATGCGCCGGTTGGTTTCGCGCCCGTCTTCGGTGCCGTTATCGGCAATCGGCGCCGCCTCGCCATAGCCCATGGCGGTGATGTTGGGGTTCAGCACCCGGCGCACGCGCAATTCGCCCAGCACCGCCTGCGCGCGCGCTTGGCTAAGCTGCTGGTTCATTTCTTCGCGGCCTTGGCTATCGGTATGGCCGCCGATTTCAAATTTGATGTCGCCACAGGTTTTCAAAACATCTGCGATATCATCCAGCACTGGCCCGGCCTCGGCCACGGGGGTAGATGAGCCCGGCTCGAAGTTGATTTTACGGGTTTTCAAGATCTCGGTGATTTGGCTTTCGCATTCTGCGGCTGTGGGCAGGCTTGCGACGGGATCTAGCGCCTCTTGATAGGTGACGTTGATCTCTAGCCGCTGGGCATCGCCCAGTTTATCCACCAACATGCGCGAAATTTCGGCCGACGCGTCGCTGTTGCCCGTGTTGCCGGAAATGCTGATTTGATCTGGCGAAACCACCAGCGCCCCGTTTGACAGCTGCGCCAAGGCCCCCAGCCCGGCCAAAACGCGCACCGGCCATTCGGCGGGCAAATTCTGGTCTAGCCGCGCACCATTATAGACTTTGGCCGCGCCAAAGCGGGCCTTGGCAAAGGTTTCGGCGGTGCTGCGCCCCAATTCACTGCGCAAGCGCCCGCGCATTTGCAACAGACCTTCGGGCGACAATGTGGCCACGAATTCTGGGGTTTCCGAGGCGGTATTGGCCTTTGGGCGTTGTAAGACGGCGTTCAACGAAAACACATCGGGCAAGGTGTTTTCCAGATGCCCAATGGCGCGATCAAAAACTGCTTGTTCGGTGTCTTGTGGCGCCACAAGCGTAATGTCGGCATCCGCAAAAGTCAGGCTGCCACCGCCAATTTCGGCCAAGGTGGCAATAGATTGCGCCACTGCGCTGCCCCAATTGGGCGAGGGCACGCCCAAACCCAGCGTGCAATCTGCTTTGCCTTCCAGCCCGGCGGCGCTGGCGGCTTGCAATATTTCCGCCCGGCTTTCCGGTGTATCGGCCGAGCAGGCATCGAAGCGGGCGCCGGTGCTATCTTTGATAAACCGCAGCGTAAACGGGGTGATCACCGGGCGCGGGGCTGAAATGGCCAGTGCCAAGCGCAGGCCGTTGGGGGCACTGCGCGCCAGCTGCGCCTCAAGCTTGCGGCGCGCCTCGGCGCTTTCGGATGTGGCGGTGATGGCCACTTGGTCGGCCGCCACCGAAATTTTGGCCCGCTTTAGTTGCGCCATCGCATCGATGGCATAGTCCACGGCGCTGTCCCACCCATCGGGGGTGGGGTAATCGGCGCTTTCCAGCAAATCGGCCACGGTTGCCCCGCCCAGCTGGCTGCGCAGTTCGGCCACCAATTCGGTGCGGTTGGTTGTGGCAGGCACCAGCCCGATCAGCGAAACCCCGGCATCATTGCGCAGCATTTCGATGGAAAAGCGCGGCGGGGCGATGCCCTTGGTGGCCAAAATATCCATCTTGTCGATCACGCGGGCCGCATCGACCACCGTGGCGGCGGTTGAAACGGCCTTGAAACGTTGCGCTTCGGTGGGGGCTGTGCCGTGCAGGCTCACCTGCAGGCCTTCCGCCTCGACCTCGGCCCAAGGCAGGGCGGCTTGGTCAAGGGCGCGGCGCACACCGCGTTCGGAATTGTCTTCGATGACATTTACGGCAAAACCGGCCGCCACGTAGCACAGGCCAAGGCCCACGGCGAATGCTGTTGCATTGATTGCAAGTGTGGATATGCGCATGTCACCGTCTGTCTTGTGGAACCTTGCTGCCTGTTTAGGCGGGCTTGGGCCTATGCGCAATCACACCAGCATGGCACCGGCAAAAAACAGCAAAGGCAGCAGCCCGGTATCGCGGTTTGCGCGGAAAAGATGCAGGCAAACGGCCGGGTCGTCGATATCGAGGCGGCGCAATTGCCACAGCATATGCAGCGCCATCACCACGGGCGCCAGCAGTGCCAGCCCCAGCGCCAGTGGCCGGGCCGCGGGCCCCATAGCCAGCCAAATGGCCAGCGCCATAAGCGCCACGCTGAGCCATAAAAACAGCTGCAACCAATGTGGGGTGTTCTGCGCAAACAGCCGCGCGGTAGATTTGACGCCGATCAGCGCGTCGTCTTCCTTGTCTTGGTGCGCATAGATCGTGTCGTAAAACAGCGTCCAGGATATGCCCGCCAGATACAGCACCCCTGCGGCCGGGTGCAGCGCGCCTGCATGCGCTGCAAAGGCCAGCAAAGCGCCCCAGTTGAACGCCAGCCCCAAAAACACCTGCGGCCACCACGTAAACCGCTTGGCAAAGGGATACACCGCCACCGGCAGCAGCGATAAAACACCTAGCCAAATGGCCGCCATGTTGAAGCTAAGCAATATGGCAAAGGCCAACAGGCATTGCGCCAGCATCCACGCGGCGGCCTGTTTGGTGCTGACCTGCCCCGATGGAATAGGGCGCGAGCGCGTT
>Ga0181600_10001166_pt1 | contig 20445 bp, 15 predicted proteins | sample 041ome_2_FD_132982 | JGI IMG/M metagenome (GOLD analysis project Ga0181600, IMG submission 132982) | Coastal salt marsh microbial communities from the Groves Creek Marsh, Skidaway Island, Georgia - 041406US metaG (megahit assembly) | ecosystem: Environmental > Aquatic > Marine > Intertidal zone... | reverse complement strand
CGTGCGCACGGTCTGCTCAAGTTCGAAGCCAAATGTCTGCTCGTCCTCATTGAATGCACGCTTGAGTTTTGAACTTAACAGCAGCCCTCTCTCCTCGGTATTGGCATTGGTCTGGCGGGCACTTGGCGTTTGCGTGACGGTCTGGACCAAGGACTCCTCGTCACGCTTGAATTCAAAGGCTGAGCCGGTCAGGCCGGTTTCAAGCCGCCACTGAGAGTCAATGTTCCACTTATGAAGAAGTAGGACGCGGCCCACGGCATAGTGAAAGCGCTGGGTAGCGTCATCCTGCAAATAGGGCGAAGCAAAGCTAAATGGGTCGGAACCACGCCAGGCTTCAATTTGGCGCAGGCTCTGCGTGTCGCCCTTTACTGCAAAGACCATCGGCCGCACAGAGACGCTGGACTGGTTTTGAAGGTTCCAGCTGGCCTGCCCGCGAAGGCTGAGCCCAAGACGCTCTTGCTCAGAGCGAGTCTGCGACGACTGGCCAGAGGGCGCCGAAGGATCTTCAGTGGCAACAAACTGCAAGGACTGCTCCGACCGACTCTCCTGGGTTCGGCCAAAGACGGTGGCGGAAATCATCGACTCATCACCCAGCCAGGCACCTTGCTGGGTCAGGCCAAGCCGAAAGCCTTGAAGGTCTCGCTCGCCCAGGCTTAAGCCCAGGCTAAGGTCTTTACGTCCGCGTGCCTGGCCTTCGCGGGTAATGATGTTGACACTGCCGGCCACAGCCTGGCCACCGGTTTCTGCGGTCGGTACACGGATGATTTCTAAGCGTTCAACCTGTTCGGGCTGGATGGAGTCGATGGTGAACCCTCGGCCTGCAGGCTGGCCATCGATAAGAATCTGGGTGTAACCCTCGGCCATGCCGCGTAAACGGGGGTTGCCTCCACCCGAGGGCACGGTGACCCCGGGTTGACGACGAAGCACATCCTCAAGGCTGGTGTCCCCGTACTTCTGAATTTCCTCTCGGCCCACCACGGTTTTCGAGGCATTCGAGAAGCGCCGCTGCTGAAGGTCATTCGGGCGCTGGGCCCGAACCTGAACATCTTGCAAGGCATTGGAGTCGGGCTCAAAGCCCTCGCCCATGGTTTGGGCCTTAACAAAGCCTGGGGTACCCGCTAGAAATGTGACGGCCATTGAGGCCCAAACAATTGGCGTCCGACTCGCTCGCGAATTACTTTTAATCACACCCCAGTTTGAGGCCTTCTTTAAGGAATAAGAACGCTGCAGCCTGTGGTCTTTCGGGCCTCAAGATCGGTGTGGGCCTGCACCACTTCGGAAAGCGGATAGCTCTGGTCGATCTTAATTTTGATCTTGCCACTGGCCACATGCTTAATAAGCTCGCCTGAACTAAGCTCGAGCTCCGCACGAGATGCCGTGTAGGGCATGAGGGATGGCCTTGTTAAAAACAGGTGCCCATTCAGTTGGTTGAGATCAACCGGCGGAACCTTGCCCGAGGCATTGCCAAAACTCACCATTAGGCCGTATTTGCGTAGGCACTGAAGGGAGCGCTCCCAGGTGGCCTTGCCCACCGAGTCGTAAACCACATCCACACCCCGTCCATTGGTTATTTCCTTCACGCGAGCCACAAGGTCTTCGGTGTTGTAGTTAATGACATGGGCGGCCCCATGCGCTAAGGCAAGCTTGGCCTTTTCATCACTTCCTACAGTACCAATGGCGGTCACACCTAAAAGTTTGGCCCACTGCATAGCAATCAGCCCAACACCGCCAGCAGCGGCATGAAACAAAATGGTGTGGCCCTTTTGCAGGTTGGCCGTACGCCGATACAGGTACTGGGCGGTCATGCCCTTTAACATCATGGCAGCACCAGTCTCAAAGGAAATGGACTTGGGAATTTTGACCAAAAGCGCCGCGGGTAACACCCTTGCCTCGCAATAGGCGCCCATCGGCCTGCCCGCATAAGCCACGCGATCGCCGGGCTTTACATGGTCGACGCCCTTGCCCACCGCCTCAACCACTCCGGCGCCCTCCATGCCAAGCACCGTGGGCAGGGCCTCTGCTGGGTAAACCCCGCTTCGGAAATACACGTCAATGTAGTTAAGCCCAACGGCATGATGGCGAACCAGCGCCTCGCCTGGGCCAGGTTTGCCAAGTGGAAGGTCCACCATCGACATTACCTGAGGACCGCCTGTGGATGAGATTTATATGGCTTTGGTCATTGAAGTCTCCTGGGTGTTATGAAAGGGCGAGCGATAGATTTCGCCCGAAAAGCATGTCTGCGTTGAAAGGAATCATAACCAGAAGACGATGGTGGCCAAGGGCGGAATCGAACCACCGACACAAGGATTTTCAGTCCTCTGCTCTACCGACTGAGCTACTTGGCCAAGCCCGAAATTATAACCTCATTAGACTGAAGACCCTTGTCTTCTCACTCACTTTTACAAACCCTGATCAAGCACCTATAGTTTCAGGCTTCCCATCCGATTTTAAACATAGCGAAACAGGTTCGCGGGAACGTAATTTTTTCTTTTCAATGAGTTAGGGCAAGCGATGATTCGTATCCTCATCACCAATCAGAAGGGCGGCGTGGGCAAAAGCACCATTTCAGCCAATCTGGCTCGGTACTTTGCCTCTACCCGCAAGCTTCGTACCACCTTGCTCGACTTCGACAGCCAGGCGTCGTCGACCCGCTGGGTCAAAGCCGTTCAAAAGCATGACGCCCCCGACGCCATTCGCGTTGAGCCCTTCCAGGTCCCGAAGACGGGGGGCTTTAATCGGTTAGTGATTGAAACACGCCGGGTGATGCGTCAGCTTGAGCCCGACACCGACATTGTGATTGCAGACCTCACCTGGAACGACTTTCTTAACAGCGAGCTTCTCTTTGAGTTCGACCTCGTGGTGCTACCCACAGCGGTCTCCGATGTGGAGCTCATCACCACCGTTGAATTCGCCAAGCGCCATCAGTGGGTTTTTGAGTCCACGCGCTATCACCCTACGCTTGTGATCGTCCCGAGCCGGGTAAGAACAGATCAGACCAGCGCAGTGCATCGGTACTCCGAGGAATTCCCCTTCTCGTTTGTACTTACGCCGCCCATTCTCGACTCCATTGATGCAAGGCGCGCCTTTGCCAAGCAGTTTTTAGTGCGCCACCGGAACAACCGTCTCCAGGCCTCCTTTATGTCATTTGCTCGCGCAATCGACCAGTCGATTGAGCTTCATCATGCGAAGAACGGTAAGCGTGCAAAGGCCACAGAATCGCAAAACCCCTTGTTACATTCCTTCCTGAAATACCGTGTGGAGATATCAAAGGCCGAACGCAATGCCTCGGCCGAGAAGACCGTGATTCGCGCGGGCTACCCAAGCTCTCTTACGGCTTCGTCCCGTAACCCCGTTCGCGGCCGTGACGACAAGCCCTGGCTACGCCATGTGCAAAAGAAAGACGAAGAGCAGCAGCAGGTTATCGAAGCTGTTTCGAACTCCGACACCCGCCAAGGCCCGGAGCAAACGCAGGCTCAGGTTGCGGGTTTTCGCAAGCCCAAGCCGCCTCTGGCTCTTGTGCCCAAAGCTTATGCGGCATCTGGCTCGGGTCAGGCCGAGCAGCCATCGTCATCACCCAGAAGTTCTTCGCAACAAAACCCGTCAGGCCATAAAGCAGGGGACCAAAATCAGGCCAACGAGGCCTGATGTAAGGCAGCCCCGTAGGTCTTAGTCGCCCCCAGACTCCTCAAAACGCTTGGCAATCACTCTGGCCGCCACCGAACTAATGCTTGCCCGCATTGACGCGGCTTGAAGGTTCTGCTGCTCAAACTCGCTTAAGGCCTTAAGAGTAACCAGCAGATCGTCTCGCGTGTCACGAATTTCGCGATCAACCTTCGTAAGCTCTTTGAGTAGCTCCTGTCGGGTATTAAGCCGTCCTTCGAGGTGACGGCTGATGTTGGCAACATCCCGCCAGCTTGGAGCGGATCCGTCAACGCTGTTGGCAAGGGTCGAGCGCTGAATAACCGTAAACAGACCATCAAGCGAATCGCCAACCTTGGCAAGGGCTGCCGCCTGACCCTGAGGTACAAGACCTGTAGCGGACTTGCCTCGCGAAGGACCGGAGTAGCCAGCTAACGCACCCGCTGAAGAGAGATTGTCAGAAAGGGAGCGCAAGGCTTCGGCAGCGAAGGCCTCTGGCGAATGGGTTTGAGACTGCGACTGGGACTGAAAGTGCGCCTCTGAGTATCTCTTTGGATGATCATCGTCGCGAGGGTCGAGCACTTCATCGTGATCGGAGGTATGAGAGGCGTCGTACGCATGAGCCTCATGCAGACCGGCGTCATGCTGCTCTTCCATGCGTTCATTGGCTTCCTGCTGATCGAGTTCCCGCTCTTCGAGCGCCTCTTCGTTCTCGTGAGCCTCGTCCTCGTAATGGTCATGGCCCTCCTGATCGCTTGGCTCATTTGGGCTTTCCCCGGTATCGTGTTCCGAAGGCTCAAACCGACTTTCTTCGCCTATCGCAGCGCCTGGCTTGTTGGTTGATGCCTGCCAGCCGGATTTCGGGTCGTAGATACGAACCCCTTCACGAGGAAGTTCAAATTTATTGTCCATGGGCCGCTAAGTGAGAAACTGTTCGCATTGAAATTGGTGCTACTGTAATGGCGTTATGTTGAATCGTATTGTTCTTGGCCTCAATCTTCTTGCCCTTTTTGTAGCGGTTGGGGAGCGATCCAACTTCAACGATGGGTCTTTGGCCTGGCTAGCTTCGCTGCCCTGGTTTAGCTTTGCAACCGAGATCTGGGCAATAACTGCAGCTCCAACAGTATCGTCGGACGCTTTGCTTGCAGCCTGGCTTTTCATAACGGGGCTCTGGGCCTTGACAACCGTTAGTGCCTGGGTGCTTGGCCGAAAAAAAGCTGAGCATCAATCATCTCTTCAGTCTACCAGCCTTGGGGCAAGCCTAGCCAGTGCGCCTACCGATCCGCGTGTGGACCCTGCGCTAAGGCAGGGCCTCTCGGAGGGAACCAATGAGGCGTCAAACTCCTCATCTACAAAAGACAAGGGCTCGACACCCGGCCATGACATTCCTGATCCCGCGCTTGGATCGCTATTTGACGACCTTTCACGGCAGGTGGATGCCTTTACTCCTGAGGCCCGCGCTGAGCTTGCCAAGGTAAAAAACGCCCTTGCGGCCCTTGCCCAGAAAGACTCAAACGCGCCAAATTCCTAAGGTTTCACTAGGCACTCCATGGCGTAGGCGGCAGCCGCCATGCCCATGCTTGCTGTAACGGCCATACTCGATCCATACCCCGCACAGGCCAAAAAGCCGCCGGGCGAGAGGCCTGTAGGGGCCTGCAGCAGCTCACCTTCTGGCTCAATCGGGCGCCTTGTAGGTTCTTGGCTATAGACCACCTGAACGTTAAGCCGAGATGAAGGCCTTCTTTTAGCAGCAAGAGCTCGCCGAAGTTCGTTACGAAGACGGGCGAGGAGCGGATCATGCGATGCGTTTGAGAGGTCATCCCGACAAATGCGTGTTGGGTCCGTCTTGCCCCCCGCAGCGCCACAGACGACAAGCTTTAAGGGGCGCTGCCTTGCAGGAAAGGCCTCAATGAGCAGTCGCTTGGCCTTGCGATCATCACAGGCGTCAATCCAAAAATCTGGCGCTGTTCCAAGAAGCTGGTTCAGGTTCTCTTCGTCAAGAAAGGCATCCACGCGATTAATCTGCACTGGCAACCCGATGCTTAGAAGCCGTTCGCTTAGCGCATCCACCTTCGATCTCCCAAGGCTTGCCTGAACCGCCTGAACCTGCCTGTTTAAATTGGACTGCGAAACATGGTCACTGTCGATAAGTGTGAGACGGCCAAGGCCTGAGCGTGCGAGCGCTTCTGCTGCCCACGAGCCGACCCCGCCCAGGCCAACCACGGCAACATGGGAGCGAGCAAGCAAGGCAAGGGCCTGCGGCCCGTAGAGCCTGGCGATGGAAGATAGACTTCGGGGCTGGCTGGTGTTGGAGTCTTCTGCAGTGGATGTCGACATACCCACATTTTGCTTGATCTGCCTCAAGCGCAGCCCCACATGGCATTGAATGAAGGGCCTAAGGCGCATTCAAAGACCGTTACACTCGTCATTTTGAAACGCCTATCCCCGAAGAGTGCCTGCTCGATGCCAAGCAGACCACCCTTCCGAGCATTAAAAACCAACGATCAAACCAAGTAGTAAGGAAGGTACGTTAAGACCATGGCAGGACATTCAAAATGGGCCAATATTCAGCACCGTAAGGGCCGTCAGGATGAGAAGCGTGGCCGAGTTTTTACACGCATCATTAAAGAGGTCACCGTTGCCGCCAAGCTTGGAGGGGCGGATCCCAACACCAACCCGAGGCTGCGGCTTGCGATGGATAAAGCCGGCGATGCCAACATGCCCAAGGACAAGGTCGCGGACGCCATAAAGCGTGGAACGGGTCAGCTTGAGGGTGTGGACTACGAAGAGATTCGTTACGAGGGCTACGGCATTGGGGGTGCTGCCGTGATGGTGGATTGCCTCACCGATAACCGTACCCGAACCGTTGCCGAAGTTCGTCACGCCTTTTCCAAACACGGAGGAAACCTGGGTACCGATGGCTCAGTCGCCTTTTTGTTTAAACATTGTGGCCAGATGCTTTTTGCACCTGGCCACTCGGAGGACGACCTTATGGAGGCGGCACTTGAGGCCGGCGCCGATGATGTTCTGGTGAATGAGGACGGGTCCATCGAGGTCTTAACGGGCCCGGCTAACCTTGCTCAGGTGCGCCAGGCGATGGCCGCAGCAGGGCTTGAGCCTGAACTTGCTGAGGTCACCATGCGGCCCGAAACACAGGCGGAGCTTGAGGGCGAGGACGGTCAGAAAATGCAAAAACTTCTTGATGCGCTGGAGTCACTGGACGATGTTCAAGACGTCTACACCAATGTGGTGATTCTATGAAGCTCATGGTGATTGGCAGCGGGGGCCGTGAGCATGCCTTGGCCTGGCGTCTGTCCAAGTCGCCCCGAGTTCAAAAGGTTTACGTGGCCCCGGGCAATGGCGGCACAGCGGCCGAGCCCGATCTCGAGAACGTTGCCCTTGATGCGGTGAACGACCCCGACGGTCTGGTTCGTTTTCTGAAAGACAACGATGTGGCGTTTACTGTGGTCGGCCCCGAGGCCCCCCTCGCAGCTGGCCTTGTCGACCGGCTGGAGTCCGAGGGGCTGAAGGTTTTCGGCCCATGCAAGGCAGCCGCACAGCTCGAGGCCTCAAAAGACTTCGCCAAGCAGTTCATGGCCAAGTACAACATCCCAACCGCAGGCTACAAAACCTTTACCGACCAAGAAGCAGCCAGTAACTATGCAGCCGAGCAGGCCAAGCGTTTTCCGGGGCTGCCTATCGTAATCAAGGCCGACGGCCTTGCCGCAGGCAAGGGGGTGGTGGTGGCAAACCGCCTTGCAGAAGCCCATCAGGCCATTGCCGACATGCTTACAGGCAACAAGCTCGGCTCTGCCGGCGCACGGGTTGTGATTGAAGATTTTCTTCAGGGTGAAGAGGCAAGTTTTATGGTGGTCTGCGACGGCAAGTCTGCCTTTGCACTGGCCACAAGCCAAGATCACAAGCGCATTGGCAATGGCGATACCGGGCCAAACACCGGGGGCATGGGTGCCTACTCGCCTGCACCCGTGGTCACACCCAAGGTCTATGCGCAGGTTATGCGCGAAGTCATTCGTCCAGTGCTTAAAGGTATGCAGGCCGAAGGCACGCCCTACAAGGGCTTCTTGTACGCAGGCCTCATGATTCAAAACGAGCAGGCCAAGGTGGTTGAGTTTAATTGCCGAATGGGGGACCCCGAGACACAGCCCATCATGATGCGCTTGAAGGGGGACTTCGCAAGCCTATTGGAGGCCGCCATTCACGGAAGGCTGGAGCAAGCCGAGTCCATGGCCGATAGCCTTTGGGATGGACGACCTGCCGTGGGGGTGGTGCTTGCTGCCGCCAACTATCCCGAGGCCCCGCAGTTGGGCGACTCCATTGCAGGTATCCCTAAAGACACCGTGGACACCAAGGTGTTTCATGCGGGGACAAGCCTTGGCGAGCAGGGTCTAGTCACTACCGGCGGACGCGTACTTTGTGTGACGTCGCTTGGCGGTAAGCTCAAGGAGGCGCAGGCAACGGCCTATCAGACCATTGGATCCATTGAATTTAATGGCATGCAGTACCGAAAAGACATTGCTGCAAAAGGAATCGGCTAATTGACACAGACCTTCCTACCCGTGGCTGTCTCGGGAGGGGGCATTGTTGCAGGCTGTGCGGCAAAGCTCATGGCCCATCGGGGTCATGAGGTTCTGTGGGCCGGCCCCAAAGAGGCCCCGAAGCGCGCGGATGGCGCTGATCAGAGGGCCTACGCCCTTGGGCCTCAGGCCATTGGGTTGCTTATGGAGCTCGGGCTTTGGCAAGCCTTGGAGAACAAGGCGCAGCCCATTGTGAGTATGGAAATTCGCCAGTCCAACGATCGACCCTCGGGGCCTCAAACGCAACAGGCCGACCTGACCTTGGATGCTCGGGAATTGGGCAAGGAGAACCTTGCATGGATTGTCTCGCATGCCGAGCTGCTTGCAGCCGTTGAATCGCCTGCGTCATGGCCGGCCAACCTCAATCGTCTCGAAACAATGCTGCGCCAGGTGACCCCCGGTGGAGCGAGCCCTTGTGCGCCTGCGGAGCTCAGTCTTGCGAATGGCCAGTCGTATAAAGCCGGCCTGGTGCTTGCCGCCGATGGCCAGCGCTCTGCCATGCGCCGTCGCCTCGGCCTTGGCTGGGGCCTTCGGCAGTACCCACAAACCGCGCTTGTATGCCGATTTAAAAGCGAGCGCCCGCATCAATCCATTGCCATGCAATGGTTTCAACAAGGGGCCGTACTCGCGCTTCTACCTCTGAAGGACCCGCATCAGGTCTCTCTGGTCTTTAGCCTGCCCAACGAGAAGCTCGCCCATTTGCAGTCGCTTGATGACCATGCTTTTGCGCGCGAACTAAGCCTTGCCACGGGTCACCGTCTTGGCGAACTTGGCAGCCCAACGGCACGCGTCGCAAGCCCACTGGCCATGACCCTTGTGCCCCAGACGAGTCTTGGGCGCGTTCTTTTGCTTGGCGATGCGGCGCATACGGTTCACCCCTTGGCGGGTTACGGCCTCAACCTTGGCTTTCAAGACCTGCTCTGCTTCGATGCCTTCCTTTCACAACGCAGTAAGAGGTGCAGTCAAGGCCTTGGTGAGCCCGCGATGCTGGCCCGTTTTGCCGCCCAACGACACAAGAGCGTGCAACGGGTGCAATGGGGGCTTGATGGGCTCTGGAGGCTTATTCAGCCAGGCCCCAATTTTTTTGAAACCAGCCGTCAACTAGGGCTTCGTGCCATTCAAAGCGTGCAACCCTTGCGCCATCAACTCATTCAACTTGCCCTTCACGGAGCCTAATGCCATGCGTCGTCTTTTCCTTAGCCTTGCCCTTCTTATCAGTCTGTCCTTGGGTCTTTCTCAGGGCCAAGCCATTGCCCAGTCAAAGCAAAGTGGCGTGAGCGCTGGCGTACGCCAGGCTATTAGCCAGTCGGTTGAGCGATGGCTTGGCGGCCGGTTCAAGGTCACGGCCATTCGCGCCACACCTATGACAGGTCTCTACGAGGTACAAATTGGACAAGACCTTTTTTATGTCAACGAGAAGGCGAGCTTTGCCATTGTTGAGGGCCAGATGATTGAGCTTAAGTCGGGTAAGAACCTCACGGCAGCAAGGCTTGAAGAGATAAGTCGTATCGACTTCAACAGCCTTCCGCTTGACCTTGCCATGAAGACCGTTCTTGGCGATGGTGGAAAAGGCAAGCGCAACATCGCGGTCTTCGAAGACCCCTATTGCTCCTTCTGCCGCCGGTTTCGTACCACTTTAATGGACCTCGAGAATGTGACCATCTACACCTTCTTCTACCCCATTCTGCGGCCCGAGTCGGTCACGGTCTCGCGTAACGCCTGGTGTGCAAAAGATCGCCAGCAAGCCTGGGACGACTGGATGCTTTCGGGCAAAGAGCCAGCCGCAGTGCAGGAACCCTGCAACTATCCGCAAGACAAAATCATGGAGCTTGGCCGCGCGCTGAATGTTCAGGCCACGCCCACATCGTTTGTCAGTTCAGGAAAGCGGCTTCAGGGTGCGCTGGGCAAAGAAGCCATTGAGGCCTCGTTTAAGCCTTAAGAGGTGTGGCTGCCTTAAGAGGTGTGGCTGCCTTAAGCCTTTTGTCCAGCCGATCAATGCCTTCGCGAAGGGTTCGAAGTCGGCTGGCCTGCTGACGCAACTCGACCTTGGAGACGAAAGGCATGGCCTCGGGGTCCTGCGATGCCTGCATGTTTCTAGGTTTAAGGAAGTTCAAGAAACCGGGCAGTCCGGGCTGCTGGCTTTTCAAGGTTTCAATAAGGGGCATCAGCCTTTGAGCAAGGGCAGCATCGCCTTCAATGCGTACGCCCTTTAGAGAAGGACCCGCTGCCTGGGCATCTTGCGCTGGAGCACCGAAAGGCAGAAAAGAGGTGGCAAACTGGGCGATACCCGTTGAAGCCGCCTCCACAAAAAACCCGGGCCCAAGATGAATGGTGACTTCGGGCTCGTGATTCAAGGAGGCGTCAAGACTTAGCGAGTGCAAGAGGCCGTCAGCCTCGAAGGCCGTAAAAGCCCGTATCCGATTGGCATCAAGGCCAATTGGGTCGACTACGAAACAAAGCCTACGTCCTGCTAAAGGTCGACAGGCTTCATGCAGCTCGGGCCGGGCCTCAATCACGGAATTCACCCAGCCCATAAAGCTTGAGCGGCCGTAGGCCGCCCATTCGGGGTTGAAAAAACCCTGCCGCGCCATGCAGACTAGTGGGAACTGCCCTGCTGAGTAATGCCCGCGAGCAGCCAGCCTGAAGCCCCATCGGTGCGCTTCTGAAGAAGCCAGACCTCATCAAAGCCATTGGCTGTTCCGTCAGACTCTTCGCGTACAAGGCCGTAGAAGCGAATATAGGCCTCTTCCACCTCAGCACCCTCGTCATCCTGGGCAGACTCAAGGCCCAGCCATTCCAGGTCAAGCTGCACGACCGACGTTTGATTGGGCGCATCACCACGCTCGTCAAGCTGGCGCCGAATTTCAAGGGCCATGGCCGGCGTGCAGAAGGATTCGATCTGGCCAAGGTCGCCCGAGTCCCAAAAACGTTGCATGGCCATAAACTGCTGGCGGGCCACATGAAGGAAGGTCTCAATGTCGTCCTGCGAAATGGTTTGGGCAGCTGTGGAGGCGGGCTCCTCAAAAACAGCGTTAGGCGCCTGAACCCCAGCGGAGCGATCGAAATCTTGTGCGGAAGAAGGCCTTGAATCAGCCTCGGGCTGTGAGGGCCACTGACCGCCCGAGATCTGACCGCCGCCAAATCCGGCAGAAGACCTAGCCATGGCAGGCTCGGGCATGCCCGAGCCCGATCGTCCGCGGCTCATGATGAGCCGAACGATGAACAGGGCAGCAACCACGAAAAGAACAATGAGAAGAAGGCTCATAAGCTCTTCGCCAAGGCCTAAGTGGGAGGCCAAAGCCGCGAGACCGAGGCCTGCAGCGATTCCAACCAAGGGGCCCATCCAGCTGCTGCGGGTTGCGGCACCTGCAGCTGCGGCTGTGCCTGCTGCACCTGCTGCAGGCGCGGCGGCAGCCTGACCGGCTGGCGCATTACCGGGGGTCTGGGCTGCGTTGGGCTTTGCGGGCGTTGCTGCCGATGGGGCGGCTGGTGCGGCAGGAGGTGCTGCTTTTTTCATGGGAGCCGATTTTCCAATGGACATCCCACCGCCAAATTTCTTCGCTTCAACTTGCGAGGCGGGCAGAAAGGAAAGTGAAACCACAGTAAGCAGCCCCGTAAGCAAGGCAGCACCTTTTTGAGCAACAGCCCGTGAGGTCATTAAAGCTTCCAGCATTTCAATCTCCTATATGGTTTTAACACCCTGGTGAATCGCTACAACACCGGCGGACATCTGTTGGAACCGAACCACGCCAAACCCAGCCTGGCGCATGAGCTCGGCCAGCTCTTCGGGGCCTGGATGCATGCGAATTGACTCGGCCAAATACCGGTAACTTTCCCCATCACCCGTGACCCAACGGCCGATACTAGGTATGACTTTGAACGAATAATGGTCGTAAAGTTTCTCAAAAGGGGGCAAAACCTTTGAGAACTCAAGAATTAGGCACTTTCCACCCGGCCGAAGGACCCTTAAGAGCTCCTGCAGCGCCTTGTCTTTGTGCGTCATGTTTCGAAGCCCAAAGGCCAGCGTAACCCGATCGAATGATGCATCTTCAAACGGCAGGTGTTCGGCATCGCAGGCCATGGCTGTTACGGGGTAGCCGGCGTCAAGCAGCCGGTCTCGGCCTTTGGCAAGCATGCTGGGATTAATGTCGGTCATCACCAGCCGGCCGGTTGGGCCCACGCGCGGGGCCATGGCAAGTGCCAGGTCGCCCGTACCGCTGGCCACATCGAGCACCGACTGGCCTGGCCGAATGGCAGCCTGACTGATGGCCATTGCCTTCCAGACCCGGTGCAGACCCATCGACATGAGGTCGTTCATAAGGTCGTAGCGCGGGGCAACGGAGTCAAAGACCGCCTTAACCCGACGGGCCTTATCGCCCTCTGGGACGGACTGGAACCCAAAATGGGTGGTGGCCGATTCAGAACTGTTGCCCGAGGGGTTTGTCATTGACATGTCATATAGCTGGAATAGAGTAAAGGGTATGTCGAGTACGATTTTAGTTGTAGAAGATGAACCCGCGATTGCAGAGCTTGTTGCAGTTAATCTTAGCTTTGCGGGCCATAAAGTGCTTCGAGCAGCCGATACGCTTGCTGCAGATACCCTCATTCGCGCCGAACTTCCCGACCTTGTTCTGGTTGACTGGATGCTACCTGGAACAAGCGGTGTTCAGTATGCCCGACAACTGCGTGCCCACGAGCGAACCGCCAACATCCCCATCATTATGCTCACAGCCCGCTCGGAAGAGTCCGATAAGGTTGAGGGTCTTGACAGCGGGGCGGATGACTACGTCACCAAGCCTTTTTCTCCCAAAGAGCTGCTCGCTCGCATCAAGGCAGTCATGCGACGACGCGCACCTCAGCTCACTGACGATGCCGTGGAGGTGGCCGGCTTAAAGCTCGACCCGCTCACCCATCGCGTGAGCGGCCATGGTAACCCCTTGGAGCTTGGCCCCACCGAGTTTCGCCTTCTTCACTACTTTATGACCCATCCTGAGCGGGTGCATAGTCGCAACCAGCTGCTCGATCATGTCTGGGGCGACCATGTCTTCGTTGAAGAGCGTACCGTGGACGTGCATATTCGAAGGCTTCGCCAGGCCCTGGTGCCTTCGGGACACGATCGTCATGTCGAGACGGTCCGTGGCAGTGGCTACCGATTTACTGCCCAGCCCACGAGCATTGCAGCCTAGACCCCAAAGCCCTTAACCGACTCCCCCGCATTCAAACTGATTACGGCTGGCATTCAAGGCCGGCCATAATGCATCCATGACCGGCTTTTGGATTCGCATCGGACTCACCCTTCTTGGGGTCGCCCTCTTTAGCCTGCTTGTGCAGCTTGGTTTTGGCGGAGCCTCGGGGCTTTTGACGGGTCTTGTCTGCATGAGCGCATGGGTGGTCTTTCAGGTCTGGCATTTGCAGAAAATGGCGCTCTGGCTGCAGGACTTCCGACTGAATAAAACCCCGTCGGGCCTGGGAACCTGGGACATTTTGTTCTCATCCATCTACCGGCTGGCCCGGTCGTATGAACGTCAGCAGTATCAGCTTCGGGAACTTCTAACAAGTTTTCGCGGCGCCACCGAGGCCATGCCCGATGGCGTGGTGTCGCTCGACACCCACAATCAAATTACCTACGCCAGTCAGAAGGCGCAGCAGCATATTGGCCTGAAGGGTGACATGGACCTCGGCCGCAACATTGTGAATTTGCTTCGCCATCCTCAATTTGCGCGCTACCTTGAGAAGGAAGACTGGTCGGAGCCTTTGGTTCTTCAAGATGTCCCGCAGATTGGTCAAATTCTTCAGGTTCAGGTTGTGCCCTACGGCCAGAGCGAGCGCCTTCTGTTGAGCCGTGACGTAACACAGATTCAAAAACTTGAGACCACGCGCCGTGACTTCGTGGCCAATGTCTCGCATGAACTGAAGACACCCTTAACCGTGCTCTCAGGCTTTATCGAGACCCTGCGCGACCTTCCCCTGGATGACAGCCAACGGGCGAGTGCACTGTCCACCATGGGTGGCCAGGCCGAGCGCATGCAAAGGCTTATTGATGACCTGTTGGCGCTTGCGCGATTGGAGTCTGACCAGAAGCCCGTACCGAGCCGATTCTTTAAGGGCCTGCCGCTTATTGAGCGCACCCTGGGCGATGCGCGGCAGCTTAGCCGCGAGCAGCACCAGATTCATTACCAGGAGCAGCCTTCCCCCCTTGAGATCTCGGGCGAGGAGCAGGAACTGGCCAGCGCCTTTGGAAACCTTGTGAGTAATGCTGTGCACTACACGCCAGAGGGGGGCAGCATCACGATAGGCTGGCAATGGATTGAAAATGGACGTGCCGCGTTTTGGGTGCGGGACACGGGACCCGGCATCGCCGCCGAACACCTATCGCGTCTTACCGAGCGGTTCTACCGGGTTGATAAGGGCCGCTCAAGGGCAAGCGGAGGCACTGGCTTGGGTCTTGCGATTGTCAAGCACATCGCCTCTCGGCACCAGCTTGAGCTTCGTATTCAAAGTCGACTTGGCGAGGGAAGCCAGTTCTCTCTTATCTTCCCAAGCTCACGTATTCGTTAGACCAAGACCCGCTCAATACCGCCTTGGTTGGCCTTTGCCACGTAGCCCTCAAGCCAGTTCTCACCCAGAATATGTCGCGCCAGTTCGACCACGATGTAGTCGGCCTTCACCTCGGTGTCGTCTTCGTAGCGCATTAAGCCCTGCAGGCAGGACGGACATGCGGTCAGAATTTTAACCTCGGGTGTGGCAACTGCTGACGCAACGCCAGCAGCCGCATTGGTAAGCACAGGCTTCTGGGCCACGGCGTCTGCGCGAAGCTTGCCGGCGCCCTTGCGCATTTCCTCTTCTTTACGGAAACGAACCTGGGTGGAAATGTCAGGGCGGCTAATGGCCAGCGTGCCCGACTCGCCGCAACAACGATCGTTCTTCTCAACCTGACCGTTGAGCTCACTGTTCACAAGCTGATTCACAACCTTCATGGGGTTGTGGCGCTTCATGGGGCTGTGGCATGGGTCGTGGTACATGTAACGAACCCCCGTAACGCCCTCAAGCTGCACGCCCTTTTCAAGCAAGAACTCATGAATATCAAGAATGCGACAGCCGGGAAAGATTTTCTCAAACTCATACCCGGCAAGCTGGTCGTAGCAAGTTCCACACGAGACCACCACGGTTTTAATGTCCAGGTAGTTCAGGGTATTGGCCACACGATGGAAAAGCACGCGGTTATCAGTAATGATTTTGTCGGCCTTGTCGAATTGACCCGAGCCCCGTTGCGGGTAGCCGCAACACAGATAGCCTGGGGGCAGAACAGTCTGCACCCCCACATGCCAGAGCATGGCCTGGGTTGCGAGCCCCACCTGCGAGAACAACCGCTCGGAGCCGCAGCCTGGAAAATAAAAAACCGCCTCCGAATCGGCCGAGCTTTTAATTGGGTCGCGAATAATAGGGACGTAGTTCGCATCCTCAATATCAAGCAGCGCCCGAGCTGTCTTTTTGGGAAGGTTGCCCGGCATTTTTTTATTCACAAAGTGAATCACCTGCTCGCGCAACGGGGGCTTACCTAGGGTTGAGGGGGGCTTGGCCGTCTGGCGCTTGGCCAATCGCTTAAACAGGTCATGGGCAATGCGCTGGGCCTTGTAGCCCCAGTCCATCATGATGGTGCGAGCAAGCTTAATGGTCTGCGGGTTGGTGGCGTTTAAGAAAAACATGGAGGCTGCCGTGCCCGGGTTAAACGACTTCTTGCCCATGCGACGCAAGAGGTCGCGCATGGCCATTGAGACCTCACCGAAATCAATGTTGACCGGGCAAGGCGAGAGGCATTTATGGCATACGGTGCAATGGTCGGCCACGTCTTCAAACTCTTCCCAGTGAGCAATGCTGACGCCGCGCCGAGTCTGCTCTTCGTACAAGAAGGCTTCAATCAGCAGCGATGTGGCAAGAATTTTATTGCGTGGCGAATAAAGCAGATTGGCGCGCGGCGAGTGCGTGGCACAGACAGGCTTGCACTTGCCACAACGCAGGCAGTTTGCAAAGGAGTCCGCAATGGAGCCAATGGCACTTTGCTGAAGAATAAGGCTCTCGGCATCCATCAGCCCGAAAGAAGGCGTGTAGGCCTTGCGCAGATCGCCGCCTTCTAAAAGCTTGCCCGCGTTAAATCGCTGATGAGGATCTACCTGCTGCTTGTAATCAGCAAAGGCCTTGCGCTCGCCGGGCGTTAGAAACTCAAACTTGGTAATGCCAATGCCATGCTCACCGGAAATAACGCCGTCGAGCTCTTTGGCAATGTCCATCACGCGTGCGACAACCGCGTGCGCCTCTTGCAGCATGTCGTAGTCATCGGAATTGACCGGCAAGTTGGTATGGACATTGCCATCGCCTGCATGCATATGCAGAGCCACAAAGACACGTGACCGAAGTACCTTGGCATGGCAGGCCTCAAGCCGCTCCATCAGGTTACTAAAGGCGAGGCCGGGGAAAAACCTGCGGAATTCATCCCGCAGTTCCCGCTTCCACGAGACCCGAAGCGTTCGATCTTGAAGGCAATCCAACAAAGTGCGCGCCTTCTGGTCTTCGGGCCAGGCCAATAAATCGAGCCCGAGCTCTGCGAGCCTTTCAGCATGGTCCGCCACCGAGTCATCGAGATGCGTAGCCATTAGGGCCCAGCGCGATTCTGTGTCTTTCAGAATCTCCCCGGCCTCTTCAAGCCTTTGTTCAAGGCTGCGCAGTTGCGCCTCGGGACTTTCGCCCTCTTCGGTTCGATTCAAAATACGCACGCCTTGGTCGGCAATGTCGTTAAGCGCTTGCCGTAAGGCACGGGTGAGCTTGAGCTTGTTATTCAACGAGCACTCAATGTTGATGCGCTCGATGGCATTGGTGTACTCGCCCATCCGATTCAGCGGAATAACGACGTCTTCGTTGATCTTAAAAGCGTTCGTGTGCCGAGCAATGGCAGCCGTACGTGATCGGTCGGCCCAGAAGGTTTTTCGGGCCTCGGCCGAGACCGCGACAAAGCCCTCGCCCGAGCGCTGGTTGGCAAGCCGAATGACTTCTGAGGAAGCACGCGCAACAGCGTCGTCGGTTTCGCCAACAATGTCACCAATAAGCACCATCTTGGGAAAGGCGCCCCGCTTGCTTTTCGTGCTGTAACCCACTGCACGCAGGTAACGCTCATCAAGATGCTCAAGGCCAGCCAGAATGGCGCCATCAGGGCGCTGATCAAGATAAGACTTGATGTCAACAATAGAAGGCACCGCCTCTTGGGCGTTACCAAAATACTCAAGGCAGACCGTACGCACACAGGGAGGCATTCGGTGCAACACCCAGACTGCACTGGTAATAAGCCCATCGCAGCCTTCTTTCTGCACACCAGGAAGCCCGCCAAGCACCTTGTCGGTTACATCTTTGCCAAGGCCCAGACGCCGAAAACGCTGGCCCTCAAGTTTGAGCCTGCGGGTCTCAATGGGGGCGCCTTTGAATTCAGGCATGCCCTGAGGGCCTGCAACCAGTTGCTTAGGCCCATAACGATGAATAGCAAACTCGACCCATTCTTCATCGTGAATCTTGCCCATGTTGTGGTGATGCCTAACAACCTCAAGCCAGTCCCCGTTAGGATCCACCATGCGCCAGCTTAAAAGGTTATCAATGGCCGTACCCCAGAGAACGGCCTTCTTGCCCCCGGCATTCATGGCGATGTTGCCACCAACACATGAGGCATCGGCCGATGTTGGGTCGACCGCAAAGACAAGCCCCTGGGCCTCTGCGGCTTCGGCGACACGGCGTGTCACCACGCCAGCACCCGTAAAAAGCGTGGCGACCTCACGGTCGAGCCCTAGCGGGCGCAATCGCGTTACCGTTCCAATGGACTCAAGTTTTTCGGTGTTTATGACCGCCGAGCGAGGAGTCAGCGGAACCGCCCCGCCTGTGTAGCCCGTACCACCTCCGCGAGGAATAATGGTGAGTTCAAGCTCCACGCAGGCCTTCACCAGTGCGGCCATTTCGAGCTCGGTGTCGGGAGTGAGTACGACAAAGGGATACTCCACCCGCCAGTCGGTGGCGTCGGTGACATGCGACACCCTTGAGAGCCCATCAAACTTAATGTTTTGAGGGTCTGTTACCCGGGCAAGCCGACGACGAACTTTTTTTCGTAGGCCCTGGGCGTCGTTGAGGTCCGATTCAAACTGTCTGATGGCTTTGGTTGCAAGACCAATAAGCTCAGCAACGCGGCGGTCCCGAACAAGCTCGGGTTTGGGGTCGAATGAAGGCTGTGAGGCCTCGGGCGAGGTAACCGAGGCCACGGATGACAGGCTGTCGCGACGCCGGTCGATTTCTTTAAGCCGATGGAACAAGGCATCCACAAGCTGCTGGCGCCGCCGCGGATTGGCAATGAGGTCGTCTTGCAGGTAAGGGTTGCGACTGACCACCCAGACATCGCTAAGAATTTCGTAGAGCATACGCGCCGAGCGGCCTGTGCGGCGCTCTTGTCGAAGCTCAGAAATAAGCTCCCAGCCCCGCTCTCCAAGAATACGCCAGACGATTTCCCGGTCGGAGAAGGAGGTGTAGTTGTACGGGATCTCTCGAAGTCGAGACTCTGATGGGCCAAGAACCGAGACGGCCGACAGAAGGGTCGGCGAGACAGGAGCATTCATAATCGTTTAAGTGTAATGGACCCTAGAGGCCGATGACGGCCCAAAGCCTCTTTCCGTTTTAGAAACCCTAAAACCTTAGGCGAATTAAGATAGGCCATGGGCGCTGATTATTTACGACGAATTCTTACGGCCCGGGTTTATGACGTCGCCATTGAGACCGACCTCGACCCGGCCCCTAACCTATCGCGGCGGCTTGGCTGCACGATATTGCTAAAGCGCGAGGACACCCAGCCCGTGTTCTCGTTTAAGCTGCGCGGCGCCTACAACAAGATGTCCCAGCTTAGCCAAGACCAGCTTGCCAAAGGGGTGATTGCCGCCTCGGCTGGCAACCATGCACAAGGCGTGGCCCTTGCGGCTCGTCAGTTGGGCTGCAAGGCGCTCATTGTCATGCCCGTCACCACGCCCAGCGTCAAGATTGATGCGGTCCGCCAGCGGGGAGCCGAGGTCGTGCTTCACGGGGACTCCTATTCCGATGCCTACCTTCACGCACTGGCCCTTGAGAAGGACCAGGGCCTAACCTTTGTTCACCCCTTTGACGACCCGGATGTCATCGCGGGTCAAGGCACGGTGGGTCTAGAAATCCTTCGCCAACATGCCGACCCGATTGACGCCATCTTCGTGGCGGTCGGTGGAGGGGGACTGATTGCCGGAGTGGCGGCGCTTGTCAAACAGTTACGGCCGGAGACGCTTGTGATCGGTGTGCAGACCGAAGACTCCGACGCCATGGCCCAGTCCATCGAGAAGGGTGAGCGGGTCTACCTTCCCGAAGTCGGCCTTTTTTCGGACGGCACCGCAGTCAAACAGGTGGGTGAAGAGACGTTTCGGCTCACGCAAAAATATGTCGATGCCATGCTGCGGGTGGATACCGATGCGGTATGCGCGGCCATTAAAGATGTCTACGAAGACACCCGCGCCATTCAGGAGCCGGCGGGGGCGCTGGCCATTGCTGGGATGAAGCAGTGGGTTGCGAAGAATGGCGCAAGCCGCGCGGATGGCAGCCCTCGAACACTGGTTGCCATTGCCTGTGGGGCCAACATGAACTTCGATCGCCTGCGTTTTGTGAGTGAACGCAGTGAGATCGGCGAACAGAGAGAAGCCGTCTTTGCAGTCACCATTCCCGAAGAGCGCGGTAGCTTTAAGGCCTTCTGTCAGACCCTCGGGGGGCTTAACGTCACCGAGTTTAATTACCGAATCTCCGACCCTCGGCATGCCCATATTTTTCTTGGGCTTCAGGTCAAGAACCGCGAACAAGCCCATTCCATTGCCGCAACCCTCTCGCAGGCAGGCTTTCATACCTTGGATTTGTCGGACGACGAACTTGCCAAGGCTCACCTGCGTCATCTTGTGGGGGGGCGCTCAGAGCTTGCTGAGAACGAGCAGCTCTTTCGATTTGAGTTCCCAGAACGTCCAGGGGCGCTCATGACCTTCCTAACAACCATGAACCCAAGCTGGAATATTTCACTCTTTCACTACCGCAATCATGGTGCGGACTACGGGCGCATTTTGGTTGGTCTGCAGGTACCGCCGTCTGATCAAGGCCGATTCCTTGAGTTTCTTACCAAACTTGG
>Ga0181600_10001164_pt1 | contig 20467 bp, 20 predicted proteins | sample 041ome_2_FD_132982 | JGI IMG/M metagenome (GOLD analysis project Ga0181600, IMG submission 132982) | Coastal salt marsh microbial communities from the Groves Creek Marsh, Skidaway Island, Georgia - 041406US metaG (megahit assembly) | ecosystem: Environmental > Aquatic > Marine > Intertidal zone... | reverse complement strand
TAGTAATCCAGAAATTGCAGGGGTTCTGCACCTGTTACCACCAAATCATTGACGCACATGGCAACCAAATCGATGCCGATGGTGTTATGTATTCCGAATTCGATCGCCAGCTTAAGCTTGGTTCCAACCCCATCGGTCCCTGATACCAACACAGGTTCTTTGAAGTGGCCGGGGATTTCGCAAAGCGCGCCAAATCCACCAAGGCTGGACATGACTTCTGGACGACGTGTATTGGCGGCAACCGATTTTATACGGTCGACAAGTGAATTGCCGGCATCTATATCGACACCAGCGTCCTTGTAGGTAAGAGAATCAGTAGAAGAAGTATCGGAAGACATCTGTATTTGGTGTGAAGTTATTAGATATTTTGTTAAGGGCTGCATTCTACATGATGGCAGTTCAGATTGACGCAAAAAATTAAGATAGAATGCCGCTTTCATTTGCTCAATCAGGTTCAGCTTCTGTGCGCTTTTTTGTTGTCTTGTTCGTTCTGTTGTTTAGCCCCGTAACCAATGCTTATGGGCGTATTACTGGTGTCTATGAAGCTAGGATAAAAATTGAAAATCGTTCTGACCAGGCTCGCAATGAAGCGATCCAGGAAGGGTTGGAGCAAGTTTTGGTGCGCTACACGGGGTATTCAGGTATTGGTCAGTTCCCTGAACTTGAATCTGAGTTTAACAATGCCCAGCGGTATGTCATTGAATACGGTGTAGAGTCCACTGAGTACCCTTTGTCTGATGGGCTGGGAGTGGAAGAGGGTGACAGCCTGTGGATTCGTTATAACGCCAATCTGATTGATCAGTTGGCCAAGTCTCTGGAATTACCTATTTGGCCTACCTGGAGGCCTAGTCTCCAATACATAGTAGTGACTGAACTTTGGGGGGAGCCACATTTTCCCTCAAGGGAAGAGCAGCCCGCGTTGTTTTTACAGCTTCAATCGATTTTCCAGAAGCGTGGGTTAAATGCTTCATACTTGAGTTCGGCAATGTCTGGTTTTAATGCCAGCCGAATCTGGGCGATGGATACTGAAACTGCAGATCGTCTCGTCCAGAACAGCACCGCAGATATTGTCACTGTTATACGAATTACTCCTGACTCTTCCGATTACACCCTGGATATGTTGTTTATGAGTGCTGGCAATGATACTCGTTTACGACGAACGTCATCTTCCCTGCTTGAGGGCCTAAATGACGGATTAAATGTCTTTGTTGATAGTCTTTCTACTCAGTTGGCATTTATAGGCGGCGCTGACCAGGATCTCGAACTTTATCTTCGGGTCGATGGCGTTAGAAGTTTCAGCGAATATCGAACCCTTTTGGATCAATTCGCCGACCTTGAACAAGTCATTTTTGCTCGAATGGATCGTGCTGATGACCGCGGTGTCCGATATTTGTTACGTTACCAATCGGATCAGGCATTGCTGATTGATTCCATTGTTGCCATTACAGGCCTGCAGCTGGTTGATACCACATCAGCCAGAGTGGAGCGCTCCAACGACGTCCTTTCAAGCGATAACCTACAACAACCGGCGCGGTTTGGTATGCCGGGATCCGTGCAAAACCCGTTGCTATTTTTTAACCCGGATCAGAACTTTTTATCCCCTGCGTCAGAGGGCATGCGCTGATGACGGCGACACCCAGACAGCTTTCCCTGTCCGTTCGTCTTGACGATTACGCAACTTTTGATAATTACTTCTCCGTCTCGGGCAGTTCAAATGAGCAAGCCAAGCTGGCCCTGCAAAATCTTGATAGCTCCAGCTTTGTTTATTTATGGGGAGCCGAGGGCACTGGCCGTTCACACTTGTTACAGGCGCTTTGCAGGGGGAGAATAGGTGCCTGGATGTACTTGCCGCTTAAAGACCTGGTTGATGATAATCCTGCAAGCGTACTGGAAGGGCTTGAATCCCTTAATGTTCTGGTACTGGACGATCTGGACTCGGTATCTGGCCAACCAGAGTGGGCAGAGCAGCTTTTCTATCTATATAACCGCATTCAGCAACAAGGCAACGCCCTGGTCGTATCTGCCAATGTTTCACCGACAAAAATTCAAACACCACTTGCCGATTTAAAATCCAGATTATCAGCGATGCATGTTTATCGTCTGCAGCAGCTTTCTGACAAACAATTACAAGATGCTTTGAAGTTTAGGGCGAAACGGCGGGGATTTGAGTTGCCGCAATCTGTTGCTGAGTATCTACTGCGTCACTTTCCTCGGGGAATTCGGCATCAAATAGAGTTTTTGGATCAATTGGATACAGGATCTCTCGAAGCAAAGAGAAAATTAAGCATTCCTCTCGTAAAAGAGTTATTAATACATAGTGAGGAACACCATGACTAACGAAGAACAATGGCGCGACAAACTAAGTCCTGAGGAATATCACGTTTGTCGTGAAAAAGGCACAGAACGTCCCTTTACCGGTAAATACTGGGACAGTTGGGAAGAGGGTGAGTATCGCTGCACCTGCTGCAATGCGCTTCTTTTCCAATCAGATAGTAAATTTGATGCAGGATGTGGCTGGCCGAGTTTTTATGAGCCTGCAGATAACGCTGAAATTGACGAACATGTTGATGATAGTTTCGGAATGCGTCGCACAGAAGTCACTTGCCATAATTGCGGAGCTCATCTGGGACATGTGTTTCCTGATGGCCCGGCACCGACCGGTCTTAGGTACTGCATTAACTCTGTTTCAATTAAACATGAGAATGATCAGTAGTATTTGGAGGGGATTTTTAACTTTCAGTGGTTTTCTTGCTTGACAGCTTTAGGGGTGCTTCATAGAATGCGCGCCTCTTTCGATGAGGCCACCCAGAGCCGTCAAGCTTGGGAAAATTCGATAGAACGACGTCCCGTTCGTCTAGAGGCCTAGGACACCGCCCTTTCACGGCGGTAACAGGGGTTCGACTCCCCTACGGGACGCCATTTTTTTGTATAGAGTTTGATTTCTTCAGGCTCTTCAAGAAGCGGGATTAGCTCAGTTGGTAGAGCGGTACCTTGCCAAGGTACAGGTCGTCGGTTCGAACCCGATATCCCGCTCCATTTTATTATTTCCCCATATTTTGCGACTGCTACGTTTTTGTAGAAATGCGCCATATTTCACGGTTATTTTTTAACGCCTGTAGTTTATTACTTCCTAAATTTGAGTATTCTGTTTCCACCGATGGATGATTCGGTATTTGAGCAACATTCAAGGATGTAGTTATGGATAAAATTGAGCTCGCATTTACACAGCCGGGCGCCATTAGTGCCAGGGACCTATCTTTTTATTTGCACTATTTCACAGCAGCCTATGCCATTGCTGTAGAGCATTACGGTAACGTCCCGGCAGAGAAGCTCCTCGAAAAATTTGGTTACTATCTTGACGATTACCGGAGAGTTCTTTGCCAACTGGGTAATGACGAGAAGCTCGATATGGTGGAATACTATTTTTATTCCCGGGTTGAAGAACATGAACTCTATGTACAGCAAATTCAGACCAACGATGCCCTGCGCCTATTTTGCTTTGGTCTTGAAGTAGGGATATTACTTCCCGCAGTGATTTCCGGCTGTGAATTTAGTAAGACGGATAATGGACTTCATATGGAACCGCTGCCTACGGGATTAAAGAAACTTAAGGAGGCTTTTTTCAAATTGCCCGGGCGACAAAAATAAAACCCTGGGCTTAGTGAAGTGCGGTTATTATTTAGCCAACAGGGAGATTCTTTACTCCCAATCCAAGTCGAATATGCCCTTTGCCGTGTAAAAAGCAATCACCGGGCAAGGCAAGTGCACCAGTGTTTTGTAATAATGAGAGCGAATACTCTCGGGCATCGTCAAAGCCCTTTAGTTTTGGGTATGCGAGGCAACCGGACATGGGCGTAATCCATTCAAAAGCCAGGTCGTCACCCTGTTTTTCTATATGCACTATATTTGCTCGAATAATGTTAACGACTCGTTTGTATAGCTTGTCGGCATTACGTATAGCCAGAGTAGCCAGATATTCGTCAGTGACGCCATTGCAGATAGACAAGAACTCCTTTATTTCCAGGAGTTTGTTAATTAAGGCCTGATCCTGTGTGGCTATCCAGCCAACCCTTACGCCACCCAGTCCAAAGCACTTCGAAGCGACGCCCAGACTAATGCCTTTTTCGTACTCACTGGCAACGGGGTTTAACCTTTGTTCGGGATTAAATTCCAAACCGCGATAAACTTCATCAGAAAACAGCCAGGTATCCGTTTCCCTGGCTTTATTGATTACAGCTTGCAGCTCGTTTTTACTCAATAAATGTCCAGTGGGGTTATGCGGAAAATTTATGACCGCAAGGCGGGTATCCGCATTGATATTTTCCAGCCACTTATCAAGATCTAAAGTCCATCCCTCTGGACTATAGTCCATGGCGCAGAAATTAATCCATGCCCCTAGCCCCTGTGCTGTCAGCACCAAGGGTTCAAACATTGGGGTAATGGCGGAAACATGATCTGCTGAACCTACTAACGCTTGGAAACAGGAAAATATGGCCTCCTGGGCCCCCGCAAAACAAACAATCTGGTCACTATTGAGCCCCGGGTATTGGGCCGCAATGGCGTCACGCAGATACTCCTCACCCTGGCTGTTGGTATAGCCCAGTTGCAAGGATTCCCATACATCTATCTCCTCGTTGGATGCCAAGGCTAATAACTCATGGAGCGGCATGGCTTCCGGCGTGGCGGTACTAAGAAAGTACCTTGCCTGTGATTGGTAATGTTTTTTATAGGCCGCCAGGCGGTTTTCCGGAAACAGTTCCACAGAGTTATTTCTTTCGCCAGACAGTCATTTGGGCAACCGAATGTTGATATTTACGAGCAGTTTCACGAATCACAAATGGTATATCCCGTGGTTCCTCCACTAGCTCAAATGATCCCTCAAGCGCCTGAGTTAATCCGTCCAGCGTTGTAAAGTTTTCGCCCACATGATCTTTGTAACCGCCGAGCCATTCATTGCGCTCTGTGTATTCCTCAAGCCATGTATAAGGTGAGGTTAATACAAGCAAACCGCCGGGTAGTATTCGTTTCTGGATACTTTGCAGAAATTGTCGAGGGGAATACAGACGGTCAATCAGGTTGCCACAGAAAATCAGGCTATATCCGGTAAATTTGTCTTGCAGGTTGCAGGCGTCACCTTGAACGAAGTCGCAGCGATCTGCGATATTTTCATAGCCCAAATCCGTCAAAGTTGTTTCCTTAAATTCGACTATATCTCCCTCGATAGGGGCGGTGAAGCGCTTCAATCCTGTTTGTTGGAGTTCTACTGCCGAGTTGATGAAACGTGCAGAAAAATCCAGGCCATCCACTCGTTCAAAGTGCGTTGCCAATTCAAAACTGGAGCGTCCAACAGCACAACCCAAATCAAGTGCCTTTCCAGATAACTGCTCTTTTTTGGCCAGTTCAACACAGATTTTTCCGCAGTGTTTCGCGTAGTTCTCAACCCCGAAATACTCCTCACCATAGTGAAATTCAAGGTACTGGGAAACCAGCTCGTCTGTTTCATAGGGATTAGCAGAAATTTTTACCTCCTGGTCGGATTCAATATAACGAAATCCGGCGTGTTGAAAGAAATGCCTGCGGAAAGCATAACGTGAATCCCTGATGGCGTAGTTGCCTGTTGAAAAATAACAGCCACCCTTAATCAGGTTGTGATTGCCATCAAAAGTCGGCGTGGAGAAATCATCGTAGGCCGGGTGAACCTCAAAACCGGGTAGGGCGTCGATGGGCGTCTCAGTCCACTGCCATACATTGCCTATCAGGTCATAAAGCTCAGAGCCATTGCCAAGCACCGTTTTGAACAGATTGACTGGGCAGGCTGACGCGCCGTGCTCGAGATTAATATTTCCAGGCGCTTTCTCCCAATAAGGCTGGTCAGTATCGAGCTCATTGCGCATGGCATACCATTCCGCTTCCGTTGGTAGTCGGATTTGTTTACCAGTTTGTTCTGACTTCCAGTTACAAAATGCCTTGGCCTCCAGATAATTTATGTCAACTGGCCAGCTCCAGGGCATTTTAATGGCGTCTGTCAGCGTGCGGTAACCATAGGTATCACCCTGTTTAAACCAAAACTCAGGCAATTCAGCCTGGGTGTATTGGCGCCATTCCCAGCCTTCATCTGTCCAATATTTTTCAGTGTGGTAGCCCTCAGCTTCAACAAACTCGAGATACTCTTTGTTTGAAACCAGATATTTGCTTGCTTTGAAGCCTTTAACGTCGACAACCCGCTCGCCATATTCATTGTCCCAGCCATATAAATCGGCGTCGTGATCTTTACCAATCCGAACGGTTTTCCCCGGCACAGGTACAAGCTTGTTCAATGGCGACTCAGTATCCTGAATTGCGCAGGTGCTAAAAAGAGGGTGATTTTTCACCAAGCCTAGTGGTAACTGTCGTATTAGAACTGAGCTCGTCTCCAAATGAATACGCTCATGCTCAATCCCCATGAGGATAATCCACATAGGGTCTTCCCATTTGATAGGCAGAGAGAGAGGTGCGTTATCAATAAAATCGTTAACCAATTCCCTGACCTTGTTGCGATAGCTTTGAACCTCGCCGGGAGTGGGCCAATTGTAATTTGCATCATTCAGGTCGTCCCAGGACATCTCGTCGACCCCAATTGCCACCATCGATTCCAATTCTGAATCCAGTCTTTCTGGTATTAGTTTGGCGACATGCAGCTTGTTGACAAAGAAAACGGCCGTGTGCCCATAATAAAAAATTAGCGGGTGTCGAAGGGGTATCGCCTTGGTATAAAAGGATTCGTCACTTGCTAGACAATCAAACAAGCGTTCGTAGAGAGTGTAGGTATCATTGAAGTATTTTTTGATTTCAGCCCGTTTGGCATCCGGGTCATCGCCAGTGAGAAGGACAGATTTGGTGATTAGGAGGTTGTAGTCGCCCGATTCTTTAGGCGTATTTATGGGGATATTCATACTCTATTGCTTATTCCTTATTCCTTGGCAGTCTTTTCTGTCCTGCTCTTATTCGTAGACACGGCTTGATTGGATCTATTACAAATTTATCGGCCTGTGCACTAATGGCAGTAACAGGATAACCATTTTCCCATAGTGAAAACACCAATCTTTCGATCGCCATAGGCTATCAAGGTCCCGGAAGGCGTTTTTTGGATACGATTTTTAATGCGACTGAATTACCATTACCAGTATGATTTTTAAATGGTTTTCACGCACCGCTGAAATGCCCAAATTGCCATTATTGGTCTTGGGGGCGGAGTTTGGCAGTTACCAATTTCTTCAGTTGGTGCAATTGTCGAGTAAATATAAGGTAGTGGGATTTATCTCCACTGACTCTTGGCAAAAGCAGTCAGGATTTGGAAAAATTGGGTTGGTAAGCCCTGCTGAAGTAAAATCAGTCTGTGAGTCCAGAAATATTGTTGCGCTGGTGGTAACCAGTGACCAGCAAGAATTTTTTGAGAAGAGTGAGGAGATGAAGCCTGTCAGGGAATGTGGACCGCTGGTAAAACCATGCGACATCCTGGCGATACCTCAGTCTGCGAGTAGGGAAGTTGCCAATTCATTCATTGACTCCTTGGTGACGTCATAGAACTATTCACGCCGAACTAGATAATGAGCCCGCTCATTGGGGCTTTTTCCTAGTAGAATTCTCCCCCCTTAAAAACTTAGAGAACATATGTCAGTCGCGTTATCTATTAAAAATCTGCAAAAAACCTATCAAAATGGCTTTCAGGCACTCAAGGGAATTGATCTGGAAGTGGAAGAAGGTGACTTCTTCGCTCTGCTAGGGCCAAACGGTGCAGGCAAATCCACCACGATTAGTATTCTTTCTTCGCTGGTTCAGAAAACCCAGGGAGAGGTGATCATCGTGGATGCCAATATAGAAAAGAATTTTCCCCTGGCAAAAAAATATCTTGGGGTCGTTCCCCAGGAATTTAACTTCAACATGTGGGAAAAGGTCTTTGATATCTGTGTAACCCAGGGTGGCTACTATGGATTGCCATTGGATTTGGCCAAAGAGCGCGCTGAAAAATACCTGAAATTATTAGGGCTCTGGGACAAGCGAAGCAACGTTTCTCGCTCATTATCCGGCGGGATGAAGCGTCGTCTGATGATCGCCAGAGCTCTTGTTCATGAGCCTCGCATTCTCATCCTGGACGAACCCACGGCGGGTGTGGATATCGAGTTACGCCGTTCTATGTGGGAGTTTTTGCGCAAGATTAATCGCGAAGGAACCACGATTATCCTCACCACCCACTACTTGGAGGAGGCCGAATCCCTTTGTCGAAATGTCGCCATCATTGATAAGGGCTGTATCATTCGTAACTCCAGTGTTAAGGCACTACTTCGCGAACTCAATGAAGAGACGTTCATTATGGATGTAGAAGGTAGCATCACTGAGGCCCCCACGTTGACTGGTTATCAGACCCGCATGATTGACGGACACAGTTTTGAGGTGGATGTGGAAAAAGGAAAACCTCTCAATGATATTTTCGGAATGCTCAACGAACAGGGTATAAACATCACCAGTATGCGCAATAAATCAAACCGACTGGAAGAGATGTTTGTCGCGATGACTCGCAAAAACCTGACAGACAACCCCGGAGGTGACAAATGAGTCCCTCTGAACAGTGGAATGCCTTTGCAACGATTGTGACGAAGGAAGTCCGACGCTTTATGCGTATCTGGATACAAACCTTGTTGCCTCCTGCGATCACGATGGTTTTATATTTTGTGATTTTTGGTGAATTAATTGGTCGACGTATCGGCCGAATGGAAGGCTTTGATTACGCGCAATTTGTTGCTCCTGGTTTAATCATGATGTCGGTTATTACCAATTCCTACAGTAATGTCGTTTCCTCCTTTTTTGGCAATAAATTTTCCCGATGCATCGAGGAATTGCTGGTATCTCCCACACCAAATTACGTCATCCTTGCTGGCTACGTGGTAGGTGGTATGGCTCGGGGGCTGGCCGTAGGTATCATAGTGACACTGGTATCGCTGTTTTTTACCGAAATTCAGATACACAATTTGCCTCTGCTCATTTTGACAGTACTGATGACATCATTAATGTTTGCCCTGGCAGGCTTGGTGAACGGGGTATTTGCTAAAAACTTTGATGATGTGAACTTTATTCCGACTTTTATTTTGACGCCGCTGACTTACCTGGGAGGCATCTTCTATTCCATCAGTATGCTGCCTGAATTTTGGCAAGGGGTATCTAAAATCAACCCTGTTCTCTATATGGTCAATGCGTTTCGCCATGGCTTTCTAGGCATATCCGACGTTTCGGTCGGTTTTGCTCTGTTGATGATTTTTGGCTTTACCGCTGTGCTGGGTTCTATTGCCATGTATCTGCTCGCCAAAGGCAAAAACCTGCGCGCATAACTATGGCCGATTTATCTTCTGCGCCACTTGGACATAACTCGGATTATCCGAAACACTATGCTCCGGAATTGTTGTTTCCAGTGGCGCGGGAAGTCGCGCGGTCCAATCTGTCGGGCTATACCCATGATTGTTTCGTGGGATACGACGAATGGAACCTTTACGAATTGGCATGGCTGGATGAACAGGGATCTCCCCAGGTGGGTATTGGACGTTTACAAATAATTTCAACAACACCTAATATTGTTGAATCAAAGTCGTTAAAACTTTACTGCAATAGTTTGTTTTACAAGAAGTTCGCTTCGGAGAAAGATCTGGTCAAACTGGTTAAGGCTGACCTTGAAAAAATATTGGGTGGTGAAGTTGCGTTTCAAGTGTTGAAACTTAGTATGCCTTTTCCGGTTAAGGGCAATGACAACCGATACAGCAAACTGGATTCGTATTCGATTGAGCCGCAGGCATCGCCAGACGCAACCCTAATATCGGCAGTAGATTCGCCAGAAGAAGTCAATCGTTACGAGTTCCAGCGTTTTCGTAGTTTGTGTCCTGTCACAGGCCAGCCTGATTGGGCCTCTATTTATATTCGTATGGATGGTGTGGGCGTAAAAGGGGCGTCTCTGGCCCAATATTTACTTTCCTACGCGGAACATCAGGGTTTTCATGAAAACTGTGTAGAAGCGATATTTTGCGACCTTAAAGCGCATCTTGAGCCGGAGGCACTCTCCGTTGCCGCAAGGTTTACCCGAAGGGGAGGAATTGATATCAACCCCGTACGTGCGACCTCTGCAGAGGTTCTGGAAATGCCCTCACGTCAAATTCGACAGTAAGGGCAAAGCAAGACCAAGACCATTAGCGTCAAAGCTTGTTTGGAAAACACAGTGTCTTTCATGGGCATATGAGCCCCTCTAAATAAACTGCCTCTCGCATCTTTGTTTGAGTCCCAGTTTTATTGCTCCTACCTTAATTTCGAACAAATACCTATAAGAAAAGTGAAATACTTCGGTGTAAGATTAAGTTCTCATAATTTAGCCTGCTATTGATACACGTCCCTTGAAAACATAAAGATCTGCCATATATGTTTAATTAAGCAAGTCGCTATTGAGGCCTTGCTCAGAAGAGCCAGTTCAAACGAATGGTTCAATTATCACTAAACATATTGCTTTATGAGGATATGACAATGAGAACACTTGATTTAACTCCACTTTACCGCTCAGTTATCGGCGCCGATCGTATGGCTAGAATGATCGACGGAGTCGACTTTACTGATAACAACAGCTACCCGCCGTACAACATAGAAGTTGTCGACGAGAACCGCTACCGAATTACTCTGGCACTAGCCGGGTTCACTCTCGACGATCTGGAAATTGAACAGGAAAATAACCTGCTTAAAGTTTCTGGACAAAAAGGAGACGAGGTAGAAGATAACCGCTATCTCTATCGTGGAATTGCCAAGCGTAACTTCGAACGTCGATTCCAGCTTGCTGATCATGTGGAAGTAACCGGCGCAAATTTTGAGCACGGTTTGTTACATGTCGAGCTAGTGAGGGAGATACCGGAGGCTATGAAGCCACGTAAAATTGCCATTCAATCTAACGATGTGATTGAAAACAGCTAACGATAGGCTGATAAAACAAAAAGGCGCTATACCCCCTTGGTAGCGCCTTTTTTATTTCCATTTATAAATAGATTGTGTCTGGGCTATGGTTCCTCAGGCCCTTCATAAATACAGGCGCTGGTACAGGTTTCAGCAACATCTACCCTGGATAATAAAGCCAATCCTGGCTTGAGGTTATTCCATATCCATAGCGCAAGGTTCTCACTTGTTGGATTCTCCAGGCCGGGAATGTCATTTAGATAATGATGATCTAACTGCTCATATAGTGGCTTAAAGGCTTTCTTGATATCCGCAAAGTCCATGATCCAGCCGGTTTGGGTACCCGGTTGTCCGGATACGTAGATCTTCACGACGAATGAGTGGCCATGCAGGCGCCCACATTTATGCCCTTCGGGAACATAGGGTAGTTGGTGGGCAGCTTCTATATGAAATTCTTTATAAATTTCCACTCGTGATCCGGTAATAAATGGCGGGGCTCGCATGGTACTTCGAGGTAAAAAATATGTACAGAAACCACGCGGGTAAAAAGATTTGACATGGGTGATTCCCACGCTAGAATGCACGCCTCTCCTGACGGGTGGTTAGCTCAGCTGGTAGAGCATCGCCCTTACAAGGCGAGGGTCACTGGTTCGACTCCAGTACCACCCACCAAGCATGCGGACCGGTAGTTCAGCTGGTTAGAATGCCGGCCTGTCACGCCGGAGGTCGCGGGTTCGAGTCCCGTCCGGTCCGCCACTTGATTCGAAAGAAGCTCCCAATAGGGGGCTTTTTTTATGTCCGAGGGTTTTTTAAGTGTGCGAATAGAACTATTTCGTTTCAAATGCCCTCAACAGAAAAACTTGGTCAGTTATGCCCATGCTGGTAATGTTCCAGCTTGCCAATCCTTAAGTACATCTTCACTTCATGTCTAATTTTAAAAACGTCGGAATCATAGGTTTCGTAGACAAGGTATTGATTAAGGGAACCGTTATTCGGCTCGCTCAATTTCTGGTTTCAAGTGGAATACATACCTACCTTGAGGAAAATTCCATTGATAAGGAAAGCATTGATGGAGTTGAGTACTGCTCTCGAAAACATATGGCCGGCACCTGTGACCTGGTGATCGTTGTTGGGGGCGATGGCAGCCTGCTGCATGCGGCAAGGGATATGGTCGATCTGGATGTCCCGATTCTTGGTGTAAACCGTGGTCGCCTTGGATTTCTCACGGATATATCGCCGAATGAAATGGAAGACCGGGTAGCGGACGTGCTCGATGGAAACTACGTGGCCACCGAACGATTTATGCTTGAGGCCGAAATCCTCAGGGATGATTCCGTGGTGGATTCAGGGATTGCATTAAATGATGTGATTCTTGAGTCTGGCGGTTCGGTTCGCATGATTGAGTTTGAGCTCGTCATCAATGGTCAGTTTGTCTACTCGCAGAGAGCCGACGGCTTAATCATCGCCACCCCCACGGGATCAACTGCTTATGCACTGTCCGGAGGAGGCCCTATTGTTCACCCCCACTTGGAAGCCATTGATATTGTGCCGATTAATCCGCACACATTGAGTAATCGCCCGATATTGGTTGATTCCAAGTCAGACCTCCAGGTAAAGGTACCCCTTTCAAACAGCGTAGAGCCCTTGGTGGTTTGCGATGGCCAGCACTATTTGGAAGCTCGACTGGGTGACATCATCCATGTTCGCCGTAAAGACAAGACGCTTAAACTTCTTCACCCCGTGGAGCATGATTTTTATGCCACATGTCGCTCGAAGTTGAATTGGGCCAGGGAATAATCGCTACTGGAGAAAAATAACCATTTCTATCTCCGACGACAAAAGGGCAGCCTTCGTTTTTGCTAATTTCCCTGGGCGGGAAGATCTGCAGGCTGTTGCGGCCGAACTGGATGCACGCAATGTATTGCATCGTTTTGTTCTCAAGGGCGATATACAGCAACTGATACTGCTGGATGAAGATGACGCTACGATTGCCAGAGAAGTATTAATCTCGTGGGAAAATGGCGATCTGGTCGCACGGCCAAAAGCCAAGGCCCAGCTAAAAAACTTTCGGTTTATTGAAAAGCCTGCCCGTCTAACCCTTCTGCTAATTTTTCTGAGCTGTGTTGGTGGCGCACTGGCTTCGTTTGGCGTTGATTTCATCCATCTTTTTACCTTTTGGGATCCGGCACATCGGATTTATTTTGCCTTGTCTGGCGTAGATCCCTGGATAGATATTTCCTCAGGCGAATACTGGCGCATCGTTACTCCGGTATTTTTACACTTTGGCCCGGTGCATCTGATCTTTAACATACTATGGTTCTGGTATTTAGGAGCTCAGGTCGAACTACACCAATCACGCGGATGGTTGCTTTTTATTACTCTGCTGATAGCCATGACAAGTAACGTAGTCCAAGCCTATTTTTCTGCAGGCGCCATTTTTGGCGGCTTGTCTGGCGTTGTCTATGGGCTGTTCTCATATGTATGGCTTACGGGCCGTCTTGATAAAAACAGTAAAGTCAGATTGCCAGATGTGCTCTTTGCAATAATTACTGTGCTAATGCTGCTCAGTCCACTCGGTATCTTCGATATAATACTGAACGCTGAAATAGCCGATGCTGCTCATATCTCAGGTTTTATCACCGGGGCTTTTTTGGCCTTGGCTGTTTACCTTTTTCACCGTATCAGGAATTGATTTTGGACCTAGACAAACTCGTTAGCACGATCACCCCGGATATCTATGAAAGTCTCAAAAAAGCTGTAGAGCTGGGGCGCTGGGACAATGGTATTGCGCTCACAGAGCAACAAAAATCGGACTCACTCCAATTACTTATTGCCTACGACGAAAAAAATAAGCCCGCAGAGGAACGTATCGGCTACATTCAGCCCAAGGAACACAAGCATTGCGACTCCGACCCGGATGAATGGCAAAAACTTGATATCAAAGACTTGTAGTCTTCAGTTGTCAGCACCTATGAGAATCTATAAACAGCTACTCCTGCTAGCAGCCAGCTTATTGTTAACCGCCTGCGCACAAGAGCCACTTGAGCAGGTTTTAGCAGGCAAAACCATGGGCACCAGTTGGTCTGTTAAATACATTGGAAATCAAGAAGTAACCCAAGAAGAACTGACAGCAGAAATACAGACCGAGCTGAATCGCATTGAGGCTGCGATGTCTAACTGGCAAGAAGATTCGGATGTATCCAAATTTAATCGTCTCTCCCAGGGCTGCCTGCTTGTTTCAGAAGACACAGTAACCGTTGCCAGGGCTTCCCAGACTATTAGCCAGCTAAGTGATGGTTACTTCGATCCAACCGTCTCCCCCCTGATTGAAGTATGGGGTTTTGGCGTGGGCAACCAGCCTCCCGAAGAGCCAGAGCCTGAATTGCTGGAATCACTGCTTGCAAATACCGGGTACGAGAATTTTTCTGTCTCGGACAGGCAGCTTTGCAAAAATGATGCTGACACACATCTAAACTTCTCAGCAATTGCCAAGGGATATGCTGTCGATCAGGTAGCAGACGTACTTATTAGTAACAACATAGATCGCTTTCTCGTCGAAGTTGGTGGCGAGCTTTACGGTCTTGGGGAAAACAGTCAGAACGAAAACTGGTCCGTTGGGGTAGAGACGCCCAGTTTCGGATGGCCCCAGGGGGTGTACTCCATTCTTCACCTCAACGGCAATGCTGTTGCTACTTCTGGAGATTACCGCAATTACTACGAACTCGGCGATCATACCTACAGTCATATCCTGAACCCAAGAACCGGTAGACCAGTCATTCACAACGCCGCATCGGTCACAGTGATACATGAAAGCACAATGATGGCGGATGGCTGGGCGACCGCACTATTGGCGGCCGGTCCGGAAGAGGGTATTCGATTGGCCAATAAAGCCGGTATTTCTGCTTATATGATTTTGCGTGACGGCGAAGAATTTACTAGCACACAAAGCCAATACTGGCCGGAAAGTACTAACAATCGTAAATAATAGAACTAAGGCAGGATCAAAGTGACACATACTGGTATAGCTGGAAACCTGACTAAAATGCCCGTTTCACTAGATTCCGCTGGTAACTCGGATGCTGGGCTCGCCACTTATCAGTTGGCGCTAGGGGAGCACCGTGTTGCCCTCAATGACTATTTGGGTAAGCACTTAAGCCTGCGTTTTTTAAATGAAATTAACTGTGTCCACTGTGGGCGCAAAACCAATAAAAGCTTTAATCAGGGGTATTGTTTCCCATGTTTTAGAAAGCTGGCCCAGTGCGACAACTGTATTGTTAAACCAGAAACCTGCCATTACGATCAAGGTACCTGTCGTGAACCTGAGTGGGCTCAAACCCATTGCTTTACCGATCATATGGTTTATCTGGCCAATACTTCCGGTCTAAAGGTAGGCATCACCCGTATAAAGCAGATACCTACTCGCTGGATCGATCAGGGAGCAATTCAGGCAATACCGCTTGTTCGGGTGTCTGATCGCAAGCTTTCGGGGCTGGTCGAGACTCATTTGGCCAAAGAAATGGCAGACAAAACCAGCTGGCAGGCCATGTTGAAGAACTTAACCGATCCTTTGGACTTAATTATCGAGAGGGACAAAGCCATAGAAAAAGTTCTCGACTACATTAATAATGTCCTGCAACTATCTGATTTAACTAAGTATTCTATACAAGAAAGCAGCTCAATTGAGATTGAATACCCGGTGCTGGAATATCCAACGAAGGTTTCATCGATGAACTTTGATAAAAATCCGATGGTAGAAGGTACGCTCATGGGCATAAAGGGCCAATACATGATGTTCGACACTGGTGTAATCAACATTCGTAAATATGGTGGTTATAACGTCGAATTTTCAGCCGCGTAATGTACCCGAGCCCATTGTCGTTGCTAAATTAGCCCCCATACCTAGACACATAGCCTGGTTTATCCAGTCATAAAAAACCAATTTCCTGCGATTCTTATGCTGAAAGACAATCTTCCACAAACGATTTTTTTAAATGAATACAAGCCGTCCGCTTTCCTTATAGAGCGCACCGAGCTTTGGGTAGAGTTATATGAAGAACACACCGAGGTGCGCGCCCAGATTAATCTTGTGCGAAACCCGGAAGAAAAAGCGCCCAAAGACAAGGATTTATCTCTTAATGCCGAAGCCATGAAGGTCCTTGCTATCAGCCTGGATGGCAAGAGCTTAAAAGAGGGCAAGCATTACTCACATGAAGACAACCAACTACATATCTATAACGTTCCAGACAGCTTTACGCTGGAAACCAGGGTAGAAATCCATCCTGAAAACAACACCTCTCTCATGGGTTTGTATAAATCTCGCACGATGTTCTGTACCCAGTGTGAAGCAGAAGGGTTTCGAAAGATTACCCCCTATATTGATCGACCCGATGTGTTGAGTGAATTCACCACCACAGTCGTTGCTGACAAAGAAAAATACCCCGTTTTGCTCTCTAATGGGAATCCGGTTCACACTCAGGATATCGAGGCAGGGCGGCACTCCGTGACTTGGCACGACCCATTCCGAAAACCCGCCTATCTGTTTGCACTGGTTGCCGGCGACCTTGAGCACATTGAAGATAGCTTCACTACCATGAGTGGCCGCAATATCGACTTAAAGATATATGTCGAGGAGAAAGATCTCGATAAATGTGACCACGCCATGCGCTCCCTCAAAGCCGCCATGAAATGGGATGAAGAGACTTACGGCCGTGAATACGACCTCGATATCTTTATGATCGTTGCTGTGGATGATTTCAATATGGGCGCCATGGAAAACAAGGGGCTCAATATATTTAATACGTCAGCGGTTTTGGCAAATCCCGAAACTACGACAGATATGCGCTTTCAATGGGTAGAAGCCGTCGTTGCGCATGAGTACTTTCACAACTGGTCTGGCAACCGGGTTACCTGCCGAGATTGGTTTCAACTCAGTCTGAAGGAAGGCTTTACCGTTTTTCGCGATAGTGAGTTTTCTGCTGATCTGAACTCCAGGACGGTTAAGCGAATAGAAGATGTTCGCTCGCTTAAAGCACATCAGTTCGCGGAAGATGCCGGCCCCCTGGCACATCCGGTTCAGCCTGATTCCTATATGGAGATCAGTAACTTTTACACCCTGACTGTGTATGAAAAAGGCTGCGAAGTCGTCCGCATGCAAGCGAACTTGCTGGGGCCTGAGCTGTTCCGCAAGGGCACGGATCTATATTTTGATCGTCACGATGGAGAAGCGGCCACGATTGAAGATTTTGTTGCCTGCATGGAAGAAGTCTCTGGCATGGATCTCACCCAGTTCAAACGTTGGTACAAACAAGCCGGCACGCCTGTGCTTGATGTGGAATCCAGCTATGACGCTGACAACAAAGAATTCATTTTGTCCTTTTCCCAAAGTTGTCCACCCACCCCGGAAAGCAAAGACAAAAAACCATTTGTCATCCCTGTGCGCATGGGATTAATCGGAAAAAATGGCGAGCTAGACCTGCACTGTGCACAGGCAGGATTAACAGGGGATAAAGAAGCCGTGTTGCAGGTTAAAAGCAGCTCTCAGGCATTTGTTTTTGAAAATGTTGATTCCCAACCTGTGCCATCACTGCTGCGTGGATTTTCAGCGCCTGTAAAGCTCAACTACCAGTACAGTAGGGAAGAGCTCGCAGAGCTCATTACCAAGGACAGTGACGGCTTTAATCGCTGGGATGCCATGCAGCGTTTGGTCATTGATGAGATTCATAAGCAACAGACCGATGGAATAGGGCCCGTCTCAGAAGACTTGATTGAAATATTGCACAAACTCATGAATGAGCCCGAGATAGACAAGGCAATGCTTGCGCTAATGCTTGTCATGCCTTCGATAGAATACTTGGCCGAGCTTCAAAGCCAGATAGACCTTGATGGCCTTTGGCAGGCAAGAGAAAACGTGCGCCAGGATGTGGCCGACCGACTTCAATCCGATTTCCGCAAGCTATACAAAGACAATCAACGAGGCGATGTGGAATACCAACCATCTGCCGAGCAAATTGCCCAGCGCAGCCTGAAAAACATTGCCCTGAATTACTGGCTGATGAGCGGCGACTCTGAAGCGCTCGTGGCCTCAGAGGCTCAATTCGATCAAGCGGACAATATGACTGATCAATCGGCAGCTCTCGTAAGTCTGGTTAATTCGGAACTAGATGGCGCCGAAGCCAAGGTCGACTTCGCTTTGTCCAGCTTCTACAAGCAGTGGCAAGACCAGCCCCTGGTGGTAAACCAATGGTTAAGCATCCAGTCCGCCTCAACCAAGCCCGGCGGTTTAAAGCGGGTCAAAAACCTTATGGAGCATCCCGCATTTAGCTTGAAAAACCCGAACAAGGCGCGATCTGTTATCGGCGCCTTCTGTAGCTTAAACCCTCGTAACTTCCATTCGAAAGACGGGGCAGGCTATGAATTTATTGCAGATCAGGTTATTGCGCTAAATTCGATTAATCCACAGATTGCGTCACGACTTGTAATCCCGCTAACCAAGTGGAAAAAAATGGACGAAAGCAGGGCTGGCCTGATGAAGTCGCAGCTGCAACGCATTGCCTCTACGGATCAACTTTCGCCAGATGTGCGCGAGGTGGTTTCTAAATCTTTGTAAATACTATGACTGGAACAAATAGGGCAAACTAGCTTCAAATATAACAATCATCGCATGCGAGGCTGTTCATCTATGTTGTTAAAAACGCGAAAATCTTACGATTTGAAAGAATCTGATGTCACGGATGAACGCCTGTTCCAACGTCGCCATTTATTAAAATCCGGGATTTACGGGGGTGGGGCACTCGCAGCAACCAGTTTTATGCCCTTGGCGGCCTGGGCCAACATTCGTGAATTTGCCGGACAAATTGGTTCTGCCCAGCAAACCATGTCAGTGGATGAAGAGTTGACCCCATGGGAAGACGTCACTACCTACAACAACTTTTATGAGCTGGGTACAGGTAAGGAAGACCCCAGCGAAAACGCCAGCGCCCTGCGCACCGACCCTTGGGCGGTCACTGTTGAGGGTGAGTGCAACAAGCCGGGCAAGCTGAATTTAGAAGATATCCTGTCTGCACATGAGTTTGAAGAGCGTATTTATCTTTTACGCTGTGTTGAAGCATGGTCCATGGTTATTCCCTGGATTGGTTTTCCGCTGGCAGATTTGCTAAAGCGCTTTGAGCCCAATTCAAAAGCCAAATACGTCGCATTTGAGACCATTTATAAGCGCTCCAGACCCTTGCCCGGCCAGCGACGTCAGGTGCTGGAATGGCCCTATCGAGAGGGCCTGAGAATGGATGAAGCAATGAATCCCCTGGCCTTTATGGCAGTGGGTGTCTATGGAAAACCCTTACCCAACCAAAACGGAGCGCCGTTAAGGCTGGTTGTACCCTGGAAATATGGGTTCAAATCTATTAAGTCCATCGTAAAAATACGTTTCACTGAGGCCCAACCGGAAACATCCTGGAATATGTCAGCAGCTAATGAATACGGTTTTTACTCAAATGTGAACCCGAATGTGGATCATCCTCGCTGGAGTCAGGCGCGGGAGCGTCGCATTGGTGAATTTTTTAAACGGGATACATTGATGTTTAACGGCTATGAAGAAGAGGTCGCGCATCTTTATGCCGGGATGGACTTGCAAAAGAACTACTGACCAAAAGCTATAAAGAAAGATATTGCGTGCTGTTAGCGCCTTGCGCTGGAATCCACGACCACAAACCATCCGCTGGCGAATCAAGCCATCGGCACATATCCTGTCCCTTATACCTTTCGTCTATCTGGTCTACAGCATTTTTACCGACAACCTCGGAGCCAATCCAGTAGAGGCGTTAACCGAGGAAACCGGTATCTGGGCCCTGCGGTTCTTGCTGCTTACTCTGGCAATCACTCCCGTCAGGAAGCTGCTTGGCTGGACCTGGTTGACGCAGCTACGCCGAATGATTGGTCTCTATGCGTTTTTTTATGCGCTGCTACATTTCCTGGTCTACATTGTTTTTGATCAAGGGCTCAGCCTCGCTTATACCTATGAGGATATCGTCGAACGCCCGTTTATCACCGTAGGATTTGCTGCCCTGTGTATTTTGCTAGCGCTGGCGCTGACATCGACTAACGGCTGGCGACGTCGTTTACGCGCCGGATGGAACCGCTTGCATCGATTTGTCTATCTGGTCGGTGTATTGGTGTTGTTACATTTTATTTGGCTCACGCGGGCGGATTATCTGGAACCTGCCATTTACACCAGCATTTTTATTATTCTTATGATTCCTAGAGCAATTGGCTATGGTAAAAAATCCCTGTCATTGTTAGCGGGGCAATCAACTTCAAGTCTTAAGGAATAACCATATATGAACGACAAAAAACTCGTCTGGGATTTGCCTTTGCGCTTATTTCACTGGTTGTTTGGCCTGAGTATTGTCGCCACTTGGATTGCGATAGAAAACCAGCAGGAACAGCTGCATATGTATCTAGGCTACTTCATTATCTTCCTGCTGATTTTTCGTATTTTCTGGGGGCTTTGTGGAACCAG
>Ga0181600_10001126_pt1 | contig 20775 bp, 18 predicted proteins | sample 041ome_2_FD_132982 | JGI IMG/M metagenome (GOLD analysis project Ga0181600, IMG submission 132982) | Coastal salt marsh microbial communities from the Groves Creek Marsh, Skidaway Island, Georgia - 041406US metaG (megahit assembly) | ecosystem: Environmental > Aquatic > Marine > Intertidal zone... | reverse complement strand
TCCACTAAAGTGAATGGGGTTGCGGCCTTACATTCTCGCTTGTTGGTGGAGAACATGTTCCGTGAGTTTAATGAATTGTATCCTGATAAGTTTACCAATAAGACCAACGGAATAACGCCTAGAAGATGGTTAAAACAGTGTAATTTAGAACTATCAGCATTAATTACAGAGAAAATTGGAGACGATTGGATTACCGACTTGGATCAGCTGAAAAAATTAGAGCCTTTTGCAGAGGATGCGAAATTCCAGAAACGCTTTAATCAGATTAAACTGAATAATAAAAAAGTACTAGCGGAGATCATTCACGAGAATCAGGGTATTACGGTAGACCCTAATAGTATGTTCGACATCCAAATCAAACGTATTCATGAATACAAACGTCAGTTGATGGCGGCGCTTAATGTCATTACTCTGTATAATCGCCTGAAGGATAATCCGTCATTAGAAACAGTGCCTAGGACGGTTATTTTTGGTGGTAAAGCGGCCCCGGGATATACTATGGCCAAATTGCATATCAAGTTAATCAATGCCATTGGTGCTAAAATTAATAACGACCCGGAAACGTCAGATCGTTTGAAGTGTGTCTTCCTTGATAATTACCGTGTTACCTTGGCTGAATCTATGATTCCCGCTGCGGATGTGTCTGAACAAATATCTACGGCAGGAATGGAAGCTTCTGGTACGGGTAATATGAAGTTTGCGCTGAATGGCGCACTCACAATTGGAACCTTGGATGGTGCCAATGTTGAAATTAAGGAGGAGGTCGGTGATGAAAATATATTTATATTCGGACTCACCGTAGAGCAGGTAGATGAGTTGCGACGACAAGGATATAATCCGTATTTATACTACCAATCAAACCCTGAATTAAAACGTGCATTAGATCAAATAAGAGACGGATTTTTCTCGCCTGAAGATCCAGGCCTTTTTCAACCAATCATACAGGCACTGTTAGAACAAGGAGATTATTTCATGGTCTTGGCTGATTATGAAGCCTATGTGAAAAAGCAGGAAGAGTTAGAGCAGGTGTATAAAAATCAAAAGGAATGGACCAAAAAAGCTATTTACAACGTAGCTCGAGTAGGTAAATTCTCTTCTGATCGTACCATAAAAGATTACAATGATGAAATTTGGAAATCCGAAGAAGTAACACTCGAATCCTAAACATTCTATTTTGGAGCGTAGAGTATGTTCGGTAATTCATTTATACCGAGCCAGGCTCATTCATTGACCGCATCCACACAGCAAATTGCTGGCTACGATAGTGTGGCTGCCAGCGAAGGCATAAGCTCTCCACTGGGCGATATGTTTGTTCCTGCGGATAGTGTAACGGAAGGAGTTCTAGAGACCATTAATAATTCAGAAAGTTGGTGGGAATGGTTGGTTTCACTTAAAAGCTTATTAAACATTCCCCTTTTTACTTTGGCAAATACCTCTGTTACTTTAATGTCGTTAGTGGTATTCATCCTACTATTGACGGGGTTTGTAATGGGTGCTTCGTATCTGAAAAAGATTCTGCGTGATCGAATACTCCCACGGTTTGTTCAAGACGAAGGTTTGCAGTACACTCTAGCCCGAATGTCGCAATACTCTGTTGTGGTAATTGGAATATTGATCTCTTTTCAGTTCTTGGGCGTGGATTTCACGGGCTTAGCCGTCATCTTTGGTTTCTTATCGGTGGGTATAGGTTTTGGCCTTCAGAACATTACCTCTAACTTTATTTCGGGGCTCATTGTGTTATTTGAGCGACCTATCAGTGTGGGCGATCGAGTGGTTGTTAACGGCATTGAGGGAGATATTGAAGAAATTAATATCAGAGCTACCAAGGTTAAAACGTTGGAGAATATCTCCATCATTGTACCTAACTCAGATTTTGTTAGTAAAGATGTGATAAACTACTCCCACGGAGATCCTACTTTTAAATTGATTATTGATGTAGGTGTGGCCTATGACTCTGATTTAGATTTGGTGTTACAAGCCCTTGACGAAGTAGCGAGTGAAAGTACTTCGGTAATGAAAAGGCGAAAACATGATATTCATCTTCGTTCTTTTGGAGACTCTGCTTGGAATATGAAGCTCATCGTCTGGGTTCCAAATGTAAAGAACCGATACACCGTACAAAATGAATTAAACCAAGCCATCGTACGAAAGTTTAACGAGCGTGGAATTGAAATTCCTTTCCCTCAACGCGATATACACATAAAGACGGGTAAAAATCCTTTATCTGAATAGGTTTCTAGGCGGGGAGTATTAGAGGGCTAGAGAGTTTTATTTGTCAAGAGAGAGCTGAAGCTGTTGCGCCTGATCTTCCTCATTTATATCTAAATTGGAGAGGCTAATACCGAGTAAACGAACCGGCCGTTCACCAAATTCGGTATCTTTTAGGAGTTCTTGGGTGACCAGGCTAATTTCTGAAGCATCATTGGTATGGTGGGATAGGCTAAGGCTGCGTGAAATGGTTTCGAAATTATCATATCTCAATTTCAGGGTGATGGTTTTACCAGCTGCCGGAATAGTACGCATGCCCTCAGAAATTGTGGCAGAGAGACCCTCTATAAACCGTAAAATGTATTCCCTTTCGCTAATATCCTCACGAAATGTGCGTTCTTTTCCGTAGGATTTCCGTATACGATGAGATTGAACCTTACGGGTATCCAACCCTCTTGCCATTCGGTAATAGTACTGTCCCGATTTACCAAAAATTTGAACTAGGTCAAAAAGATCCCAATTTTTTAAGTCAGAGCCGCATTTAATTCCAAGTCCCTGCATTTTTCGAAGGGTGGCCTTCCCTACCCCGTAAAACTTTTTAATGTCCAATTCCTCTAAGAAATGCTCCATAGTTTCAGGTGGAATAACGGTTAGTCCATCTGGCTTATTCATATCTGAAGCTACCTTAGCAACAAATTTGTTGGGTCCAACTCCGGCAGACGCGGTTAGCTTGGTACGTTCGTAAATCTTTTGTTTTATCTCCTGTGCAATTAAAGTAGCGGATGGATTTTGTGTGTGGTTTTCAGTTACATCCAAATAAGCCTCGTCTAGAGACAATGGTTCAACTAGGTCGGTATATTCATAAAATACATTGCGAATAATAGCGGATGCTTCTTTGTAGGCGTCGAAGCGAGCGGGCACAAAAATTCCATGCGGGCATAATCGGTACGCCTGTGAAGTTGGCATAGCCGAATGCACTCCAAATACACGGGCTTCATAACTTGCGGTAGAAACTACTCCCCGACCACTGGGCCGGCCCCCAACAATCACCGGTTTACCACGCCATTCGGGATGATCACGCTGTTCAACGGCTGCATAAAATGCATCCATATCTACGTGAATAATTTTTCTTACAGCACCGTTTTTCTCTTGTGAGGGATTCATCTGCTTAGGTTGTTGGGGTACTGTGTTCTGAGCGATGGGTAATAGACTCAGCTCCCTTGCATAGACGCTGCGACGGCTTCCACCTCATCCAAAACTCTTAGAAGATTAGCTCCCCATAATTTTGTTATTTCCTCATCACTGTAGCCACGCTTCACTAACTCTAAGGTTATTGAAAAGGTTTCAGATGCATCATCCCAACCATGAACCCCACCGCCTCCATCGAAATCGGAGCTAATGCCCACATGATTGATTCCTATTAGATCCACCATATAGTCTAGATGATCGATGAAATCGGAAACATCGACCCCGTATTGACCGCTTTCTGCCATTTGTGCTCGAACTTCGGCTTGAAGTGCCCGATATTGCGTCATGTATTCGTCTCGATCAGTTGGCTCCATTGTCCGGATATCGGCCCAACTTTTTCGTTCAAAGCCTAAGGCTGAGGCACGGGCATCGAATAGCTCATCCGAGGTAGCTTGCCATTGTGCATGTTTTTCAGAATCTACATAGCTACGAAAGGCTACGGTTTGAACCACTCCCCCATTCTCTTTTAACGCTAATAATTCCTCATCATCTAGATTTCTACTCACATCATTCATAGCGCGAGCCGAAGAATGAGAAGCAATAACGGGTGCCTTGGATAAGGCCATAGTTTGCATATTGGATTCTTTGGATGGATGAGATAAATCAATCATTATTCCCCATTTATTCATCTCTACGATTGCCTGCTTTCCCAATTCACTTAGGCCATTGTACAACCAAATATCGTCCCTTTCACCCGTATTGGAATCGCAAAATTGACTATGTCCGTTATGAGACAGTGACATGTACCGTGCTCCGCGATCATGAAATTCTTTGATTCGAGAAAGATCCGTTCCAATGGGATAAGCATTTTCTACCCCAATCATAGCAACCTTTTTACCCCGAGCTTGAATATCTCGAACTTGTTCTGAGCTCACGGCTAATTCGATACGGTCGGGTGCATACTCATCGACCAAGCGGTGAATAGCATCAAATTTATCGATGGCATTTTCATAGGCTGCCGCATATCCTTCCTGGCTTAAGGTATCTTGCCCAGTATAGACGATAAACCAAGCTACATCCAATCCACCCTCTTCCAATTTAGGAAGGGTTACCTGCGTGGGTAGGTCGGTTGTGTAATTTCGGTCTGCGGTAAAATTATTTGTGTTAATATCTACATGAGTATCAATGGTGATGACCGATTCGTGAAGGCGTTTAGCACGTTCGAGCTGATCGCTAGTGTTGGGAGAAGTACACTGAAAAAGTAAGACAGATAGTAGTATTGGTAATAAGGGAAATAATATTTGACTAGATTTCATATTCTTAATGGTAATTTTTAAAGCACAGAGTAAGAAAGTTATAATGTCTCCGACGGGTTCATAGTGAAAAGGTTTGCGATTATTTAATATATAGCTAAAGCATCAAATCAAATCAAATACATATTCAAAATCTCACTACGGACTCATCCTCATGGAACAAGTCAGAGTTAATTAATACACCCAATAAAAAGAAACAATGTTTAGAGATTCACTAAAATGTTTATTAATTGTGACGTCTATTAATGTCACCTTCACAATGCATGTGCAGGCTCAAGAGAATAACCATAAGGTCCATGTTATTGGAGAAATGAGAAAAGTAATGTGGGAGGGTAAACTTGAGGATGTCATAAACTTAGATACCATTGGTACTAAAGAGAATTTGTACGGACTTGGACCAGTAGAATTTTTAACAGGAGAAGTGGTAATTATAGATGGGACAACGTACGTTTCTACGGTCGTCTCCGATTCTACTATGAACGTGGAAGAGTCGTATGAAATAGAGGTGCCATTTTTTGCCTACGATACTATTAAAGCATGGAAAAATCACACTCTACCTGACTCTATTCGAACCATTAAGCAATTGGAAGGCTATTTGGATGTGCTAACTCGTCAATCACTTCGGCCCTTCATGTTCAAAATTTCTGGAATGGTTGAGACCGCAACAATTCATATTGTAAACTTACCAACGGGCGCTAAAGTGAGCTCTCCGTCTGAGGCGCATCAAGGTCAAGTAGATTATGAATTGGTTAATGAACAAATGGACATAATTGGCTTTTTTTCTACTGAACACAAAGCTATTTTTACCCATCACGATACCTATGTGCATATGCATCTTGTTACGAAGGATAGAAAAAAAATGGGTCATTTAGATGAAGTATTGTTCAAAGCAGGATCTCTCACATTGTATTTACCTCTTGAATAATCGCCTTCCATACAATACTCAAATAACTGAATTAGAGTTAATGATTGATTTACACTCAAACTCTTGCCGCTAAGGCCTAGGAAGTAAAGAGGACACCCTAAAGGCACTATAGTATATAAATCTACCAACAAATCTCCCATGGAACGTCTACCTCTAAAAGTAGTTCGTCATGGTGAGGATGAAATAGCGTTTTATTACAAATATCAGGCCTATTATAGTGATGGGTTTTACATAGCCCGAAGAGAGGGATAAGGTGGGGAGGCATACCCAAAAAAATCAACTAAGGAACAAAAATCCTTTTCTAAGAAAAGCGCTTTTTTATTGTAAATGTCTTAGAAACTCCCGACCATTAGACCAATAAAAGTTTGAGTTCAAAGGGCTACTATACCGTATGATAGTAAGAGTGACGGTGTGGCGTGGTAACCAAACCGATTAACCCCCAAAAAGTCAATTGTCTACATGAAACATTATAAGTTTTACGAGCAGGTCAATCATAATTTTGATAAGGCCGCTCCTTTTACGCGATTCGATAAGGGTATTTTGAATCAAATTAAGGTCTGTAATACAGTATATAAGGTGGTTTTTCCGATTAAAAGGGATGATGGGAGCATTCAAGTGATTGAGGGATGGCGAGTAGAGCATTCCCATCATAAAATGCCTACCAAGGGTGGGATTCGGTACTCGCATAAGGTGGATGAGGATGAGACGATGGCTTTGGCTGCGCTAATGACCTATAAATGCGCGATTGTTGATGTTCCTTTTGGCGGAGCTAAAGGGGGGGTCAAAATTAGTACGCGCGAATATTCAGACAGAGAGTTAGAAAAAATAACTCGCCGTTATACCTTCGAATTAATTAAAAAAGGGTTTATTGGCCCAGCAGTAGATGTACCTGCACCCGATTATGGAACCTCAGCGCGTGAGATGGGGTGGATTTTAGACACCTATAGGCAGATGAGTGACGATTTGAATGCCGAAGCCTGCGTAACTGGTAAACCAATACAGCAAGGAGGTATCCGCGGACGCACGGAAGCCACCGGGCGCGGGGTTTATTTTGGTATTCGTGAAGCTTGTAATCATAAAGCCGATATGGATAAACTGGGTTTGAGCACCGGTGTTGAGGGTAAAACCTTTGTGGTTCAGGGATTGGGTAATGTAGGGTATCACTCGTCTCTGTACATGACCGAGGCGGGAGCGAAATTGGTAGGAGTGGCCGAAATGGAAGGAACAATTTATGATCCTAATGGTTTGGACTTGAAAGCACTTATGGACTATCGTAAGGAAACCGGCAGTATTATTGGATTTGGAAACTCCACCACACTTAAGGGCAAGCGGGTTATTTTTGAACAAGAATGTGATATCATTATTCCAGCCGCGCTTGAAAGTCAAATAACTATAGAAAATGCCCCAAAAATTAAGGCAAAGATTATTGCTGAGGCGGCTAATGGTCCTACCACAGCAGATGCTCATGAGTACTTGAAAGAACGAGAAGCCTTAATTCTTCCAGATTCATACCTGAATGCAGGCGGGGTAATTGTTTCGTATTTCGAATGGCTCAAAAATATTCAACACGTACGCTACGGTAGGTTGAATAAGCGTTTTGATGAGGCCAGTTTAATGCGAATTGTCTCGGAAATTGAGCAATTGGCAGGTAAATCGTTTGGGGAGGTGGAACGCAAAGTTCTTACCCGAGGAGCCGATGAGTATGACCTGGTAGACTCTGGGTTAGAGGAAAGTATGATAACTGCTTACGAGCAGATTACTACTATTCGCGAGGAGCATAACTTGGAAGATCTTCGAACAGCCGCATTTGTTAACGCGATTAATAAAATTGGTATTATGTATGAGCAGATGGGGATTTTCCCGTAAAGGAAATAGAAAGATCTTTTGGCATTTGTGCCGCACGGATGGCAAGCTGTTGTTGCATATTGGCGCTACAGGCTAAAAAGCTTGCCGCTGCTGCGGATTCTTGATCGGCTAATACAATGGGTTTACCGTTATCTCCGGATTCGCGAATAGGTTGCTCGAGGGGTATTTCACCCAGTACTGGTACAGCTAATTCGTCGGCTAGGCGACTCGCTCCTCCTTGTCCAAAGATGTAGTATTTCTTTTCAGGTGCATCAGGCGGGCTGAAATAAGCCATATTTTCGATGACTCCTAACACAGGAACATTGACTTTGTGAAACATAGCCACCCCTTTTCTTACATCATCCAGAGCCACATTTTGTGGGGTGGAAACTATTACAGCGCCCGATAACGGAACGGATTGTACGATGGTTAACTGTATATCTCCTGTTCCGGGAGGTAAGTCTAAAATCATAAAATCCAGTTCACCCCATTCAACGTCATTCATGAACTGCTTAATAGCGCTGGTCACCATAGGACCTCTCCATACCATGGCCTGGTTTACATCAACCAGAAATCCCATAGATACTAATTTGATTCCATATTTTTCTAAAGGGATTAATTTTTTTTGGACGGTGATATCGGGCCGCTCGAATAAATCGAACATGGTTGGTATGCTAGGACCATATATGTCAGCGTCCATGAGACCTACTTTGGCACCATTTCTGGCTAAGGCCGCGGCTAAGTTGACGGCTACGGTTGATTTACCGACGCCCCCTTTTCCAGATGCCACCGCAATAATATTTTTGACTCCGGATAGTGGTGAGGCAGTGGGCTCTGGCGCAGGTGGCGGGGTTTGCCTTTGTTGGGATACATTTATTCCAATCTGTATATCGACCACGGCATCTCGATCGATGAATTTGTGTATGGCACCTTCGCAACGCTGTGACAATTCTTGGGCAAGTGGGTCGTTTTGAGCGGGCATTTCAAGGGTAAACGAGACGTATTTATCCTGAACAATAATATCCTGAATCATATCCAAGGATACGATATCTACTTTTTTTTCGGGATGAAGAACATGCGCCAGCGCGGTTTTTATTTGTTCTTTTTGAATGGCCATACTACAGTTTTATTTCTTGGGTGTTGAATTGTGTACGTAGACGAATTAAGATTGTAACAAAATACACAACTTCTGACTTGGTTGCAGAAATCCTTAGGACAGCGTTCTGAGATTTTGCTTCATGAAACGGCGGTAGGTCTGCCAAGGGGAAGTATTAAGGGGCAGTGTTTTTGGGATTAAATTGTATGGGGAGGGACATTGGGTTGGGCATAATTTCGGCGATGCAAAAAATTAGGACGGTAGTACCCATCCATACCGGAACCACAGATTAAACCCGCGGTTTCCAGTGATAGAAAACCGTCGGAGTCGTCGGCTATAAGCGTATCCTGAATGTAGATTTCTTCTATTTGACCAATTAAAAAGCGACAACCGTTTTCGATAATGGGCATTTCACGAATCCATTTACAGCCAAGTTGAATCGGACTATCTTGTACAAAAGGTGCTTTAAAATCATTTTTCCACTCTTCTTTTAAGCCGACTTCCTTGAATTCATTTATCTGTTCGTCATAACTAGCCGAGGATTGATGCCCGCCCTCAAGTAGATCTTCGGTAACATTATTTACTGTGAAATAAGGATTTTTTTGTACTATATCGTAGGTATGCCGGGGTACGGTAGTTGGGCGTAGTACAAAACCTAAGAGCGCAGGATTGCTACCTAAATGCGTAAGAGTGGAGATGATACACAGGTTGCTCCAATCTTCGAAATGGGTACCGATGAGATGGATGGATTTATACCCTACCACGCTATTAATAAGATGGGCTCTTTTACGGCTAGGTAGTTGAGCTAGGTGATTTGTATTTAGATGTTTCATAGTAATATAGATACATACCTCGATTACAAGCGTCAGATTTACAATAGTCATACTTGTATTATATGGCACTAACCTAAAGTGAGGCTATATCATTCTAAGCTAAACACATACCTTATGTAAAAAATCACTAAATTCACCCCGTCCAATTACCCCATAGAGCAGTCGATAACGCACTATGTACTTTACCGCCTAACTATATTCTATGTCTGATCGCTTAAAACGAACACCTTTTTATGTTCAACATCTTGAAGCTGGAGCTAAGATCGTTCCTTTTGCAGGATTTGAAATGCCTATTCAATACGAGGGAATAAAAGTTGAGCATCGGGCTGTACGAGAAAATGTAGGTCTTTTTGATGTGTCACATATGGGGGAGTTTTTTGTGCGAGGCCCTAAGGCGTTAGAGCTTCTTCAATGGGTTACGGTAAATGATGTGTCGACCATAGCTATTGGTAAGGCACAGTATAGTTGTATGTGTTATGAAGATGGAGGCATTGTAGATGATTTAATTATCTACCGCCTGGCTGCTGAAGAATATATGATGGTAGTAAATGGCGCCAATATTGATAAAGATTGGGATTGGGTAGTCTCTCAAAATACAATGGGCGCAGAGCTAGAAAATGCGTCTGATGATTATGTGCTATTAGCTTTGCAAGGACCCAAATCAGCCGACCTTTTATCGGAGTTAACACAGATAGATGTTCAGCAGATACCTTTTTATGCATTTGAACATGGTGAGGTGTGCGGGGTGCCCAGTTTAATTAGTGCCACCGGATACACGGGCGAAAAGGGCTTTGAGCTGTACATAAATGCAAAAAAATATGATGCTCACATGGTATTCGAAGCTTTGGTTACACAGGGTGCTGCTTTCGAATTGAAGCTTTGTGGGTTAGGGGCACGTGACACCCTTCGCTTGGAAAAAGGGTATGCACTTTATGGCAACGATATTACGTCAGAAACTCATCCACTCCAAGCTCGCTTAGCTTGGATTACTAAATTATCCAAAGGGCCATTTGTTGGCTCCAAGGCACTCGCTGAATTAAAGGAGAAGGGGATAGAAAAAAAGTTAGTTGGTTTTGTCATTGATCAAGAAAAAGCCATCCCCCGAAAAGGTTATGAATTATTAGACGCTCAATCCAATATTGTTGGTAAGGTTACCAGTGGTGGAATGTCTATTTCATTAGAAAAAGGAATAGGCATGGCCTATGTACAAACCGATGCTTTGGCATCAAACGAACCAATAGTTATTCAAATAAGAAACAAAGAAGTTCCCATTACGGTTACTTCTCCCCCTTTTGTGTAGGGTATAAGGTGTGAATGTATGTCAGATTTAGCGACAATAGATGTGTATTTTTCAGTACATGGATTTCAAGAAGAAGATGTTCGTGGTAAAACGGTAGTTATTATTGATGTGCTTAGAGCGAGTTCCTCCATGATTCAAGCACTTCATAATGGAGCAAATAAAGTAATTCCTGTTGGAGATTTGGCTGCGGCAGGTCGCATTGCACAGACTATGGAAGCTGGAGATTTTTTGCTATGTGGAGAAAAGGACGGAATAAAAATTGAGGGCTATCATTTAGGGAATTCGCCCTTAGAGTATACCGAAGAAAGGGTAAAAGGAAAAACCTTGATTTTTAATACTACCAACGGGACCAAGGCTATAAAAAAAGCAGCTTTGGCCAAGCAAATTTATATTGGTACCTTCCTAAATATGAGTTCTATTGTCCACATGATTCAACAATGTTCAGACCAAGTGGTTCTTATATGTTCTGGCTGGAGAGGAAAGCAGTCATTAGAGGATACCTTGTGTGCAGGCACCATATTAGATGCATTAGGGGCCGGTAATCAACCCCAAATATTGAAGGATGGTGCTAAAATAGCTTTTGCACTTTTTCAGCAGTACGGGGATTCGGTGATGGATACTATTTTTCACAGTGATCATGCAAATCGATTGAAGGATTTGGTATCGGAAGATGATATAAGTTTTTGCTCGAAATTGAATACCCATCACATCTTACCCGTAATGAAAGATGGGATTATTACTTTTAATCATGATTAAGTAGATAGATGGCAAAAAAAGCCAATAATAATTCAGTAAGCAGGAGCCTTAGCTCTAGTGCTAGAAAGGTTGAAATTATTGGGATTTCACTTATTGCTATTGCTGTGTTGATAGGATTGTGCATTATTTCGTATACCCCAGAGGACGATCAATACCTACAGACCCTAACATTTACTGATATTTATAAGCCAGATGCTTCTGCCCGGATGATACAGAATTGGTTAGGTCCCTTGGGTGCTTTTTTGTCCTATCTTTTTATACATATCACCTTTGGATATTCAAGTATCATCTTTTCAATAGTTCTGGGTTATGTTGGATGGCATGTATTCCGGCAGCGATCACTCCAAGAAAAATACCAGACCATAGCCCTTAGTTTATGGGCCATGATATTGATTTCGACATTTCTGGGTTGGACCCATTCCAACTGGGATTTTCCTCAGCAGGCCTATTGGAGTGGTTCAGCTGGGCTCCAAATCTCCGTGATCTTACAAAACATAACCGGTATTGCCTCATTGTTTATTCTGTTGGTTTTTATGAGCATAAACGCATTATTATTTGTAGATCGTGATTTACAAAAAACCATTGATAATGTTAAGTTTTGGTGGAATGATTTTCGAGAGAAACAGCAGGATAAAAAAATTGAAAGAGAAGCTCTAAAACAGCAGAAAGAAGAAGAAAGACAGGAGCGCATAGCGGAAAAAAAAGCTGAGTTGGAACGCAGCAAAGAAGAAAAAGAACCCGAATCAACCCCATCAAAAAAGAGTGAAACCCTTGCTATAAAACCATTGACTCGTAAAGAAAAGGAGCAGGTAGATATTGATGAAATTATTGAACGCTCTAAGCTAGAAGACGAGCAACGATTGGAGCAGCAGCGAGCTGAAGCGGCAAAAGTAGATGTTCGCCCTCGAGCAGATCTCATAAAAAATGAGGAAAATGAGAAACCAGAATCAGCCCCCGAAGTAGATGATGTGGAGGTTTCAGTATTTGTGGGTGAGGAGGAGGAACAAGCCGATGAAAAAGAGCTAGATCGTCAGAATAGAGAAAAAGCCAAGCAAGCGCCGGTTATCCGATATCAATTTCCTACCGTTGATCTGCTAAACACCCCACCAAACGAGGGGAATGAGGTAGATATGGAAGAGATTCAGGAGAATAAGCGTATTATAATGGAGAAATTAAGCCAGCATAAAATTGATATTTTAGGCATCAATGCTATTGTTGGCCCAACGGTGACCTTATATGAGTTGCAGCCTGCGCCGGACGTCAAGATTAGTAAGATTGAGAGTTATGCCAATGACCTTAAGATGGCTACAGCGGCTAAGGGTCTTAGAATTTTAGCCCCTATACCTGGAAAGTCTGCGGTGGGAATTGAGGTTCCTAATACTACTCGCGAGACGGTTTACATTAAGCAGGTGATTAAAACGCGTAAATTTGTAGAGACCGATATGGCCTTACCCGTCGCCTTTGGTAAGACGATTGAAAATGAGGTCTTCATGATGGATTTAGCCAAAATGCCACATTTATTGGTTGCGGGCGCTACGGGATCGGGTAAGTCGGTAGGTATTAATACCATTATCACTTGTTTGTTGTATAAATGTCATCCAGACAATCTAAAGTTTGTGATGATTGACCCTAAGAAAATTGAATTATCGCTGTACAGAAACATTCAGAATCATTTTTTGGCCATGTTGCCAGATTCAGATGAGCCTATCATAACGGATACTTCTAAAGCGCTGGAAACGTTAAATAGCGTCACCAAGGAAATGGATGAGCGTTATGATTTGCTAAAAATGGCCATGGTTCGCGATATAAAAGCATACAATAAAAAGTTTAAGGAAGAAGGTCTTGAAACCGATTTGGGACATCGACACTTGCCTTATATTGTGGTTATTATAGATGAGCTAGCCGACTTGATGATGACCGCTGGAAAACAAATAGAGGAGCCTATTGCACGAATAGCTCAGCTAGCGCGTGCGGTTGGAATTCACCTTGTAGTGGCAACCCAACGACCCTCGGTGAATGTAATTACAGGGACAATTAAAGCGAACTTTCCAGCTCGTTTAGCCTATCAAGTGGCATCGAAGGTGGATTCTAGAACTATTCTAGATGTAGGCGGCGCGGATCAATTGGTAGGAATGGGTGATATGTTATTCACGAATGGTGCCGGTATGACCCGGATACAAAATGCATTTGTGTCCACCGAAGAAGTTGAGCGAATTAATAGCTTCGTAGGTTCGCAAGCTGGGTATAAGGAGCCCTTTTACTTACCAATCGTCCATGACGAAGCTTCAGGTGGAGTCCCCGATCCATTAGAAGATATTGATGATATGTTTGAGACGGCGGCTAAAGTAGTCATTTTACATCAACAAGGGTCGGTTTCATTACTCCAACGTAAGTTAAAAATTGGGTATAACCGTGCAGGACGTATCATTGATCAACTCTTTAATGCTGGCGTTGTCGGACCCTATCAAGGCAGTACTGCTCGAGATGTATTGGTGGAAACCGAAGAAGAACTCCAAGAAATATTGGATGGACTCAATGATCTTTAAGCGATCATCTATTGACTATTTTTGTGCATCAAGAAGCTGTTGGTTAAGTCTAATTATGATGCTTTTTTGGGGAGGATCCCTCCTTGCTCAGGAAAATTATCTTAGCTTAATTCAGGATAAAATAAGGAATGGAGAAATTCTATCAGCCCAGTTTAACCATGAGTTTACCGATGCATATACACAGGAGATATCACAAAATGAAGGCAGTATTTGGATAGGATGGCAGCAATATAGAATTGAGACAGCCGGTCAAATTATTGTGGTGGATGGAACCTTATCTAAGGTACTGGATCGTAGTAGAAACCGGGTTATAATAAGTGAGTATGATTCGGAACTTGACGATTTTGCCCCATCAAAAATTATTGGTGGGCTTGGAAATACCTATCAGGTGGTCGATACAAAGAAGCGCCTCAATTTTCAAGAATATAATCTCCAAAGCTCAGATCCTTTTAGCACCTTTGAGCAAATGAACATTCGTATCGATTCTGAGCTTAAGCCATCAAGTTTGACCGCTTTGGATATGGGAGCCAATCGTATGCAGACTAGTTTTTCTGAAGTTGAATACATCCCTGTTAGTGTTAATTTGTTTGAACTAATTATCCCGGAAGATGCCGAAATAGTCGATATGCGGTATGAATAAGGCAATAAAATACATCGCTGGCATAGTTTTCGCGGCTTTTTTCTTGTGGCTCTCTTTTTCAAATGTATCTTTCGAAGAGCTTAGACAGGCGACCATAGGGATGAGTTGGTCATGGCTCTTCCCCTTTAGTATAGCGCTTACTTTTTCTCACTACATTCGAGCAGAGCGCTGGCGACTTTTACTAGGGGATACTACATTGGTTGCCCACAGGTCCACTCTTTTTGCAGGGGTTATGTTTGGGTATTTAATCAATATTCCCTTTCCCAGATTAGGTGAAATATCCCGCCCTATGTATGTCGCCAAACAGCTTCATGAAAGTAACTCAAAGCTTATAGGAACTATTGTACTAGAGCGTTTTATTGATGTGATATCCATGCTTATAATCATGGCTTTAGTCGCTTATTTTTTATTATCCGATGTAGATGCCTTAAGCCGGCTCTTAGGGGTAAATCTAGCTGACAGCGAAGTATATTCCGCCCTTTTTTTGAATACATGGCCACTAATTCTGCTTGGAATTGGGCTATTCACGGGTGGATGGATCCTCTATAAACGATTAACCACAACCAATCTGAATTCTGCTTGGTTAGTAAAAATCAAAGAAATAATTGCTCAATTTGTTGAAGGCTTAATGAGTATTAAAAAGCTAGAGCGACCGTTGCTATTTCTCGGATATACTGTACTCATTTGGGTGGGCTATATTGCCATGATGTACATACCATTTTGGATGTTTGATTTACCTTTAAAATTTGACTTAGGTTGGGCAGATGCCGCAATTTTAACGATGGCCTCTGCGGTTGCTTTATCTATTCCGACTCCAGGAGGTATAGGTAGTTATCACTATTTTATAAGTTACAGTTTAGGCATATTGTACATGGTACCAGAGCCTACAGGTTTAGCTTTTGCTACCATTACGCATGCTGCAACTTTGGCCATGGTCATACTTGTTGCCCCCGCTGCCTTAGCTGTTGATAAGTTTCTTTCGTTACAGCGAGAGGCTACTGCCCAAAATGTCTAAAAAGTGTACCTTTAGTACTATGGATAATTGTTCAATTGTACCACAATCAGCACAAAAAGAAGTGACCCGTTTCACATCAACCAGTATTTCTTCTACCATATATGGAGTTGCAATAGCTCTAATTATCTGGTTCATGAGCACTGACATATTTGCACAAGGTGCACAGAACACATTGCTACCAGAGATTAATCCGCAGGACATAGAAATTAGAAGTGAGTTCAAAGCTAATTTCCCTGGCCTTAGACGTCAACCTATTTTGGGTTTTAATCCAAGACCACGAGTTTTTCAAATTGATCCAAACCGAATGCCTTTCTTGGAGTCGCGAGAAGCGGCTGTTTCGGGAATATCAGTGACGGCTTTAGATAGACCTGAGGAGCCGGCCAAAATAGTATGGGTGACTCCACGGCGCCCAAGAGCTACTAGTCAGCTTGGAATGGGATGGTTTGTGAGTCCTGAGCTTAGAGTAAATTATTATTCACCGATTAAAGATGGCGTAATTGGAGTGGGAACTAATTTTCAGTCATCAGCTGGACACCTCGATAATGCCAGTGGATACAGAAACCTAGGGGTGGATGTGAATTATTCGAAAAAACTATCGGATACAAGAAACCTAACGAGTCAATTAAGCCTAAATAATGACTTTAATCGAATGTTTACTCTCAGCGATGAGATGCAAAACCTTTTAGGTGGAGTTCCAAAAAAAGATAATCAGGGTGTAATTTGGACTGCTCGATTACATGAACAAAAAAATACGTTCCATAAAAATAGTTATGCTGTTCAAGTGGGTCTTTTTGAAAGTGAATTAAATTCGGCCGTTATGGCTATTCAGGATAAAGCATCGTCCTCATTTATTAAGGCCCAGATAAACCGAAGCTGGCCAGGCCAACAAGCTCGTGAATACTGGAGTCTTAACTCAGCCGTAGATGTGCATTCGAATAAGGTAGATGGTAGTGGAACCTCGCTATACCTCATTCGGGCTGGGGGTGGATATACCCGGTTGATTGACTACACTTGGTCAGTGGATCTGGAGACATCATTGGCTTATGCAGACGATACGATTAACGGCGGTATCTATATAGAGCCTGATGCTAGACTTAGTTATAACTATAACGATCAGTTAGGTGGGGTTGCTAAGTTGTCGGGCAAACTGAAAAACCCAACTTTATTGGAATGGCAAGAATATAATAGATTTTTGACTCCTTCTACCCGAATACAGCATTCCTATCATATTGGTGTATCGGCAGAAGTATTTTGGAATTTCATGCAAACTAATAGAGTCTATTCAGGACTCCAGTGGGAACATATTAGTCGTTTTGGTTATGCTGAGCGAGAGCAATTGGATCTTACTAATCCGGACAATCCAACTGGGAATACTCAGGATTTATTTTATAATTTGAATTATGCCGATGCCAGAGTGTCTAAATTTTATTTGGGTAGCACGGTTGAATGGTTAGATGGGGATATTCAAGGCGCGGCAGAAATTAGCCTCAGAAGTCCACGCTTAGCCTCTAAAAAAGATATACCCTTTGAAGAAAAATTCAGAATAGAAGGCAGTGTAAACTATTCGATGACCTCCAAGCTACAAATTGGAGCCAGCACGATGATTATAGGACCTCGAACAACAATTGGTTCTCAGCAATTAGATGGCTTTATTTTAGTACATTCTAATCTGCGTTATTCATTTAATGAACACTTAGGTGCATACATTAGATTGAATAACCTGCTTTCTCAGCGTTATGAATGGTGGCAGGGATTTCAGGAAGCGCCATTGCATTTGTTTGGCGGTATAAGCTATGAATTTTAGGATTAGTTAGAATGGATGAACATCAGATAAAAAAAATTTCAGCTCTCATTAAGGAGCGTTTGTTGGCAGGTGAATCGGTACCGTTAGAAGGAATAGGAACATTTAGTCGAATTCATGAACCGCAGTACTTTTCCCGTGACGAAAAAGGGAGAACGGTTGCTCATCCTCCTAAAGATACTGTACAGTTTAGCCCTGAAGAATTAGGGGAAAGGGAATGAAGCAATTAGATTTTATACAGTACATTGCGCGGGAATTGAATATTTCTGATGAGGAATCACAAGAATTATTACGTGAATTTTCTGTTCACCTAAACAATGAGCTAAACGAAACCGCCTCAGTCCAACTCAACGGCCTTGGAACGTTAAAAAAAGATATCTCAGGGATTTCTCTAGATTTAGATCCTTCCTTCGCTATTGAAATTAATTACAAGTATGCCGGGATGCAGCCCATTGTTGTATCCGACGATTTTAATGTGGGTATAGAGGAAAATGAGGAACCCGAAGTCGATGTTGAACGTGAGCTCGAAGAAGAGCAAGAATCAGTAGTCGGAAATGAACCTGAGCCCGATCTCGACGAAGAAGCCAATGACAATATTGGAGTCGAAGTGGATTCTGAACCTGAGCAAGAACCTGAACCCGAACCCGAAGAACAAGTTGATCTTGCTGATGGTCCCGACTCTGAAGTCGAAGATGAATCCGAAGTCGACAACGAGCCTGAGGAGGAACCCGAAGTCGATGTTGAACCCGAGCCCGAAGAAGAGCAAGAATCAGTAGTCGAAAATGAACCCGAGCCCGATCTCGACGAAGAAGCCAAGGCTCGAATAGCAAAACGAACCGCCTCATTACGAAGTCCTAAAACAACAAAAAAATCTAATCGTACCCCATTTTATATAGGAATAGGGGTTGTTTTTATTGCTGCAGTGATAGCGGGATGGCAATTTTACCTAAAGCCTATACTCGACGAACCCGCTATGTTAGTGGGGGACTCTGGAGCGGAACAATCGAATGTAACTGAGGCCATGGATTCTAACTCAATTAGTGAAGATCAGCAACCCTCTGCGGCACTTGATCATGAGAAAAATGGTCTAGAGGGGGAAGCTTTAGATACTATGGTCATGAATGAAGAAAGTTCTATAATTAGCCCAGAAAATAGTACTTCAAGAATAAACACCGACTCAGTAGTGAGCGCACCAATTATGGCTAAAAATGTGGCGGAAATCCCGGTTGATCAACCTCGATATGGGCTTATGGGTGAGGTCGATACCAGAGCAAATGATGGATACACCCTTGTACTTTTTTCACTTTCCAATCGTCAGAGTGCGATGGAAAAATATGAACTATATCGCTCTGCTGGATACCGAAGTTTACTTTCGCCCGTTAATTCAAGTCGCTTCGGGTTAATGTGGCGCGTTAGTATAGGGCAGTTTTCGACGGTTGAACAGGCCCTTGAAGTGGCTAAGGAACTTCCCAAAGACATTATCGAGGATTACTTTATTACCAAAATCTAATGGCATTACCTATGACTCTATTTGCAAATTTATCAACCAGAACCCTTGCCTTCCAAATGCAAGATAGCGCGATGGTGGACTCATTAACCAGTATGATGGAACCTGAAAGCATCAGCTTTTTCGATTTGATGGTTGAAGGCGGAGTACTAATGATCCCAATTTTAATTTTGTTCTTTTTGGCTATTTACGTGATTGCGGAACGTTGGAGCGCACTAGGTAGAACGAAGACAGACACAGCTGCTTTTTTGGCAGCGATTGAATCTATGCTAAAGTCCGGTAAACAGGATCAAGCGATGCAGTATTGTGATTCATTTGATAAGCCATTGGCTCGAATTATCAAGGCAGGTATCAAGCGATTGGGGCGACCAATTCGCGACATAGAAGATGCCATATATAATGCAGGCAAGAAAGAGATATTCTTTTTAGAGAAGAAAATGAATTGGCTAGCGACCATAGCTGGGGTAGCTCCCCTATTGGGATTCACAGGTACGGTTACAGGTATGATTGAAGCCTTTATGGATATTCAATCGTTGCAGGGAAATGTAAATCCTAGCGCATTAGCGGGAGGAATTTGGGAGGCTTTAATCACGACGGCTGCAGGTCTTATGGTTGGTTTAATTGCCTTTGGTTTCTATAATTTTTTATTGGGTAAAATAAATCGGTCGATTTTTGAACTCGAAAATGCGTCCGCTGATTTCATCGACCTACTACAAACCCCAGCCACCAAAAAGTAGAGCATACATTATGGCTAGAAATTTTCGTCGAGATGACAAGCGCTTAGCCCCTCTTTCGCTGTTTTCACAGTCATCCTTAACCGATATTGTACTTCTGTTACTCATTTTCTTTTTATTAACCTCGTCTTTTGTGAGTAATTTTGGAATTCAAGTTAATATCCCAAAAGCTGAAACTTCATCGGTCACCCAGCAAGATTATATATCTGTCGCAATCACCAAAGACGGCCAATTTTACGTTGATGGCAATTTGACGGCTCAGGGAGAATTAGCTTTAGCTATTCGTGAATCGCTCAATACTAAGCCTGAGGGAATGATCGTCCTTAGGGCCGATAAAGATGCAAAAGTCGATGATGCGGTACGGGTATTGAATATTGGAAAAGCCTTACAATTAAAGCTGGTGATGGCAACCGAGCAAAGTTCGTATTAGATGCAATCCGATTCTCTAAATATCGATGAACGTAGAGGGCTAGCGGTCAGTACTATTACTGCGTTGCTTTTACTCCTTTTTTCTATCTTGTACAGCATAGATATGGATGAGGGAATGCGCCCATCCTTTATTGAAGTTGAATTTGGAGAATTTCAGACAGGCCAACTTTCTGAGTTTTCAGAGCAACAAAACGAGCAAGTTGCTACCCGCCAAAACCCTTCGGAAACCCCGACCGAAGAACCGGTGGAAGATGCACCTGAGCCTGAAAGCACCCCGGAAACACCCGCTCTTGAAAACACCAAGCCAGTAGACTTACCTAATGAGATAGAAGAGGTCATTGAAGAGGCGGTTCAAACCCCTGAAACAGAGGTCTTGGATCCCTCACAGAATGCTTCAGAAGTGGCAGAGGAAGAAATCGAGATTCCACCTCAAGCTCAAATGGACGAAGATCAAAGCGAAGGAGCGGAGGAAAGTGGTGACCCAGATGGTAATAGAGGTGCAACTGATTCCGATCAAGGTACTGGGACAGATTCCGATGAAACGGCGCCGTATGAGTTACAATGGGAAGGAGATATTGAACGCGCACCCATGGCACAACCATTACCCACGAATGTGGCCAATGCTGAGGCGGTTATAAC
>Ga0181600_10001122_pt1 | contig 20830 bp, 15 predicted proteins | sample 041ome_2_FD_132982 | JGI IMG/M metagenome (GOLD analysis project Ga0181600, IMG submission 132982) | Coastal salt marsh microbial communities from the Groves Creek Marsh, Skidaway Island, Georgia - 041406US metaG (megahit assembly) | ecosystem: Environmental > Aquatic > Marine > Intertidal zone... | reverse complement strand
CAATCGCGCGGTTGCCGGTGCCGGCCTTTAAAATGCCGACAACCCCAGCGCCTTCATAAACATCCAAGCCAAGTTCGCGCAAACGCGCAGCAATTTTCGCCTTGGTGCGGGTTTCTTTAAATCCAAGTTCAGGATGCCGGTGAAAATCCTGCCGCATGGCTGTCAGCACCTGTTCAAAATCACCCATAAATGTTCCTTTCACTGCACCATAACAATAACTGTCCCGCCGCCCGCGACATACCAAAACCACGTTAAATACCGGGCGCCCGATTCTATTCCACTATAAAGCCATCCCGTGCATGGTGACAATTATTGGTTTTGACAGCGATAGGCGGCCTATGCTGGCACCCTTGCCCAGCACATGTGTCAGGTCCAACGCCATCAAACGGCATGTCTCGGGACGAATTTTGCTTGAAATCGATACAAAATCTTTGGCAGGCTGCTAGCAGGGGATGATTAAGCGAGGCAGGGGTCATGAAGATAAAATCTTACAAGCTGAATACTGACGGGCTGGCGGTCGAATGGACGAATAATGCGCAGGCACGCTTCAGCTATTTCTGGCTGCGTGATAATGCCCGCGACCCGGTCAGTTTTGACAGCCGCAGCTATCAGCGTGAATTATTTACCGCCATGCTGCCCGCCGATATTCGTCCAGAGCATGCCGCGCTTGCAAAGAACGGATCAACGATCCACATCAAATGGCCCGACCTTGATGACGCTGTTAGCTATGATGGCACCTTTCTCGCCGCCTATCAGCAGCCCACCAAGACCAAAGATGTACCGCCACCGACTTTGTGGGATGCTGGCAGTCTAAGCCATACGGCAATCTCGATTGATTTTGACCATTGCCTGGCAGATGGCGGCACAGCGGCGCTGTTGAAGCGACTTGCCGATTATGGGTTTGCACTGGTGACCGGCTGTCCACTGACGCGCCGCTCGGTGACCGACATTACGCAAAAACTCGGCTATATTCGCGAAACCATTTTTGGCGGGCTATGGGAGTTTGAGGCCAATGCCGATATGGCTGACAGCGCTTATACGCCAAAAGAATTGCGGCCGCACACCGATTCAACCTACAGCATTGACGCGCCGGGACTGCAAATGCTGTTATGTCTGGAATATGACGCCACCGGCGGCGAGTCCATTATGGTCGACGGGTTTGCGGTGGCGCAAAAATTGCGACATGACAACCCCGCCCTCTATGACGCGTTAAGCCGCATAGAGGTTACCGGCATCTACAAGGGTGACGGCGCCATTTTGACCGCTAGCCGGCCGATTTTACGGCATCATAAAGACGGTACGTTACAACAAGTCACCTTTAACAATTACGACCGTGAGACCATCATGCTGGCCGAACCAGACATGACACAGCTTTATGCTGGCATTCGGTATCTTGACCAGTTGTTTAATGATCCGGCCTACCAATGGCGCTACCAGCTAAAGCCAGGGGAAATGCTGATTTTTGATAATTGGCGGTTGTTGCATGGTCGGGGGGCATTTCACGGAAAACGTAGAATGGCTGGTGCCTATGTAAACCGCGAGGACTATCTTAGCCGCCTAAAAACCGAGGGGCTGGTTGCCTGAACCAACAATCAGCACAGTGGCGGCTTTAGCACTTGTCAAACCATTAAAAGTTTGTGTTACTGTTATGACGATAATGTGTAACAGCAAACGGTAACGACATATCAAAATGGGGCATATCAAAATGAGTGCGCTCAATTTTGAGACTGCATAAAATAAAACACCCCTGTTCGCATAGTTATAATTCTGTGGAGGAGATAAATTATGACAAGCCAATTTACGCGAAGAACGATGCTGCAAACAACAGCCGCTGCCGGACTGTTGTCAACCATGGGCATGCCCGCTATGGCATCGCCAAAACATGGTGGCCGTCTGCGGCTGGGCCTTGCCGGTGCCAATACATCTGATACATGGGACAGCCGCACCCATTCAGATAACTACATGATCAACATGGGCGCCGGATGTGTATTTGAAACCCTTACCGAAGTTGCCTCTGACGGCAGCTTGCGTGGAGAGCTGGCCGAAAGCTGGGAAGCGACAGCTGATGCGAAAACATGGACCTTTACCCTGCGCAAAGGCGTAAAATTCCATAACGGCAAAAGCTTTGGTGCCGATGACGTTATAGCCTCGATGCAAATGCATGTTGAGGAAGGCGCCAAATCTGCTGCCAAGCCTATTGTGTCATCTGTTTCTGAAATGAAAAAACTCAGCGACACGCAGGTGCAATTCACCCTAAAGTCTGGCAGTGCTGACTTTCCTTATCTGGTATCAGACTACCATATCTGCATTTTCCCAGCCGGCATGATTGCCGAAGCCATCAGCAAAGGCATTGGCACCGGCCCTTATCAGGTTGTGTCATTTGAGCCTGGCGTGCGCACCTTGGTGAAAAAGTTTGAAGATCATTACCGCGCCGACACGGTGGGCTATTTTGCCGAGGTTGAAGCCATTGCGATTGCCGATGCATCAGCCCGCATGAACGCCATGATGACCGGCCAGGTTGATGCCGTAAACCGCGTTGACTTCAAAACCGTGCCTTTGATGAAAGCCAACCCGAATGTTGACATCATCGAAGTGACCGGCAACATGCACAACGTTTTCCCAATGCTGTGCAAGATGGAGCCATTTAACAATGTGAATGTCCGTCAGGCCCTGAAATATGCGGTTAACCGTCAGGAAATGGTCGACAAAATCCTGTTGGGCCATGGCGCCATTGGTAATGATCACCCAATTGGACCGGCTAACCAATATTATGCCGCTGACTTGCCACAAATTCAGTATGACCCTGATAAGGCAAAGCATTATTTGAAAAAGGCTGGGATGAGTAATCTGAAGCTTGATCTGCATGTGTCTGAAGGGGCCTTTGCCGGTGCCACAGACGCTGGCCAGCTCTATTCAAACTCGGCAGCCAAATGCGGTATCGAGATCAATGTTGTGCAAGAGCCAGCTGATGGCTATTGGTCAAACGTATGGATGAAAAAGCCATGGTGCGCATCATATTGGTCTGGGCGTGCAACCGAAGACTGGATGTTCCAAACCGCTTATGAAACTGGCCAGCCATGGAATGAAGCTGGCTGGGAAAATGAGCGTTTCCAGTCGCTGTTGAAATCCGGCCGGTCTGAACTTGACAGCGCCAAACGCCGCGATATTTACACTGAAATGCAGTCGCTTTGTTCGCAAGAAGGCGGCACCATCATTCCAATGTATCAAAACTACCTGGATGCGGCGTCAACCAAGCTGGCACATGGGCCGAAAGTTGGCAATTTGTGGATGCTTGATAACTCACGTATCTCAAAGCGTTGGTGGTTTGCTTAAACCATAGCCTAAAGCTGTCTCCACACGACCATTGTCGTGTGGAGACCAGCCTTAACTATGGAATATGCAAGCTGGGATAGGCTTTAGATACAAAACCATATGGGCATTCTTTCGATAATTTTAAAACGCCTAGGGCTTGGTTTGTTAACCATGTTCTTGGTGTCGATTATCATTTTTCTGGCTGTGAATATGCTGCCGGGAGATTTCGCGCAGGCCCTATTAGGCCAAGCTGCGACACCCGAAGCTGTGGCCGCTATTCGCGCTGATTTGGGCCTTGATAGGCCAATCGTCACACGGTATTTCGACTGGCTTGCTGGCGCCGCACGCGGTGATTTTGGTACCAGTTTTGCGCAGGCGAATTTCGGCGCCTATGTTGGGCAAACCAGTGTATCCAACTTTGGGTCGGTGGCGGCCCAGCTAGCGCCGCGTTTTGCCAACACAATTTTTCTGGCCAGCGTCACCGCCGCCATAGCCGTTCCAGTATCCTTAACAATTGGGATCTTGGCGGCGCTTTACCGCAATTCAGTTTTTGACCGGGTGGCGAATGTCAGCACCCTCACATCAATTTCCAGCCCAGAATTTTTTGTGGCGTATATTTTGATTTTGGTGTTTGCCGTTCTGAACCCCATATTGCCATCACTGTCTAACATATTTGAGGGTATGAGTTTTGCCGAGCGGCTCGAAAAAACATTGCTGCCAGCGCTGACGCTGACGCTTGTTGTGACCGCCCATATGATGCGGATGACCCGCGCCGCCATCATTAATCTTTTGGCATCGCCCTATATTGAAATGGCGCGGCTTAAAGGCCTCAGCCCGTTCCGGGTGATTGTGGTACATGCTTTGCCGAATGCTTTGGCGCCTATCATTAATGTGGTGGCGCTTAATCTTGCCTATTTAATCACCGGTGTCGTCGTTGTTGAGGTGGTGTTTGTTTACCCCGGCATTGGCCAGTTATTTGTGGATAGTGTCAAAATCCGCGATATTCCGGTGGTGCAGGCATGCTGTCTTGTGTTTGCCGCCGCTTACATACTTCTAAACCTGTTGGCTGATATCATGGCCATTTTGTCAAATCCGCGTTTGCGGATTCCAAAATAGGGGAGGTGGTGAGATGATTAGCATAAGCGGAGTGATGTGGCTTGGGGGCATAGTGTTTGCCAGCTTGGCATTACGCCCCCTCGGACGGGCCCTGCCGATAGCGCGCCTAAAAGCGGCATGTGACCGGATGAGCCTTGCCGGGGCCTTTGGCTATGTGATTGCCGCAGTTGCGCTATATCAGATGTTCTGGTTGTATTTTGTAAAAGAGCTGATCTTTTTCCAATGGCTGCTTCAAGGCATAACCGGGCTTGGCATTGCGGGCTATCTATTCCGGTTTGTAGGGCGGCATATTGGCACCGACGCCAGCCGTAAATTGTTTCGGCAAATGCCGGTTACCGCGGCGCTGGGCATCCTCATTATCATTGGCTACGCCATTACTTCGGTTTTTGCCGATTGGTTAGCACCCTATGGGCAGGCCGAAATTTTCAACAATGTTAATGTATTACCTGGCGGCGACCCAAACTTGGGCGGCAATCCAGCACATCCGCTTGGCACCGACCAAATTGGCCGCGACCTCTTATCGCGGTTAATTTTTGGCGCCCAAAATACGGTTGGCATCGCCTTTGTCACAACATGCCTTGCCTTTCTGATTGGCACATTTTTTGGCTTTTTGGCCGCTGCGGTGGGGGGCTGGTTCGACCAATTTTTATCGCGCGTGGTTGACATGATGATGTCCATTCCACAGCTGATTTTTGCGCTATTATTGATGACCATTGCCTCGGCATGGGCAGGTTCAGAACGCTGGCTTCTTACCGTTTATATGATCATCATTATTGCCGTTTTGGATTCGACCCGGGTGTTCCGGTTATCGCGTGCTGTTGGCATGAATATCGTTGTGATGGATTTCTTTGAAGCCGCAAAATTGCGCGGCGAAAAAATGTCGTATCTTGTATTTCATGAAATCCTACCCAATGCCTATGCGCCCTTACTGGCGGAATTCGGGTTGCGGTTCTGCTTTGTGTTCCTAACCATTGCCTCATTGTCATTCCTTGGTGTTGGCATCCAGCCACCGCTAGCAGATTGGGGTACCATGGTGAAAGATTTGGCACAGTTTATCAATTTTGCGGTCTTCAGCCCATTGACCGCAGCCCTACCATTGATGGCGGCCGGTGCCATTGCGCTGCTGACAGTAGCGGTGAACTTTGTTGTGGACTGGATGTTGCACCGGGCCTCGGGTTTAAAGGAATAGCTGTGATGTCTGACACAAAACCCCTGCTGCAAATTCGTGATCTGGAAATTGACGGCATCACCGAAGAAACCCGCACCCGTATCATTAACAAGATTAGCCTTGATTTGCACCGCGGTGAAGTTATCGGGTTAATCGGTGAATCTGGGGCGGGCAAATCAACACTTGGCCTGGCCGGCATGGGTTTCACCCGTGATGGTTGCGAAATTGTCGGTGGGTCGATTGAATTTGACGGCATCGATCTGGTCAATGCCCCTTTAGAACAGCGCCGGGCGCTACTTGGCAGCCGTATCGCCTATGTGGCGCAATCGGCGGCTGCCAGTTTTAACCCATCACACAAAATTATCAATCAACACACCGAAGCGCCGGTTTTTCATGGCAAGTTCAGCCGCAGTGATGCCGCCGCCGATGCCATCAACCTATATGAAAGATTGCGTCTACCAGAACCAGAAATGATCGGCTTTCGCTATCCGCATCAGGTCTCTGGCGGACAGTTACAACGGGCGATGACGGCGATGGCTATGTCCTGCCGCCCTGACCTGATTATTTTTGATGAGCCAACAACTGCGCTTGATGTCACCACGCAGATTGAGGTGCTGGTGGCAATCCGCGATATTGTCGAACAATTTTCAACAGCGGCAATTTATATCACCCATGATTTGGCGGTGGTGGCGCAGATGGCTGACCGCATCAAAGTTTTACTTCGCGGTGATGAGGTTGAAGAAAATACCACCTGCGCCATGCTGAAATCACCGCGTGAGGCCTATACAAAATCTCTTTGGGCGGTGCGCAGTTTTGAACGCAAACAAAAGCCAAAGCCGCCAGCCGGCACCACGCCGGTTATCAGCCTTAGTAATGTGACCGCCGCATATGGTAAAAATAACCCCGTGGTCCGTGATGTGAGCTTTGATATACATGAAGGCCGAACCGTCGCGGTGGTCGGCGAATCTGGTTCAGGAAAATCAACCACTGCGCGCTGTATTACCGGCTTGCTGCCGCCACTTGGCGGCACCATAAATTTTGACGGCGCGCCCTTGCCTGCCGACTATCGCAACCGCAACAAGGATCAATTGCGGCAAATTCAGATGATTTATCAAATGGCCGATACGGCCTTGAACCCGCGCAAAAAAATTGGCGATATTATTGGTCGTCCTGTTGAATTTTATCTTGGCTTAACCGGGCGCGAGAAGCGCCGCCGTGTCGAACAGCTTTTGGCGCAAATTGAGCTGGAGCCAAGCGCCTTTATCGATCGCTACCCATCAGAACTATCGGGCGGGCAAAAACAGCGTATTGGCATCGCCCGGGCACTGGCAGCCGAGCCAAAATTCATCATTTGTGACGAGGTAACATCAGCCCTTGATCAGCTTGTGGCAGAGGGCATTTTACGTCTTTTGACAGACCTTCAAGACAAAATGAAATTGTCCTTTATGCTAATCACCCACGATCTATCAACGGTACGGGCAATCGCCGATGAAGTTGTGGTGATGAAGGATGGTGCGGTTGTAGAGGCCGGATCTAAAACCGCCATGTTCAAACCGCCGCACCATGCCTATACCGACCTGTTGTTGAGCTCAGTGCCAGAAATGGATCCTGATTGGCTTGATGGGTTGATTGCCAACCGCGGCGTTGATAACATCGGCGATGCGGCTATCGAAAAACTGGCCGAAAAATAACCACATCACCGATCAACAAAGACACGTCATATTTTGGATTGGAAGAGATAGGAGCCATATTTTGGAAGAATCATTTTCAACTCGCAAAATTTTGCATCCGCAAGAGCTGAAGACACTAAACACAAAATCTGATCTTTTTGGGTTTTTACAGCTTGGCAGCCATTTTGGTGTTATTAGTTTGTTGGGCTATGCCCATTATCTCGCTTTGGGCAGCTGGTGGGTTATTGTTAGCGGCTTTCTGCTTGGCGTTGCGGTTAATTTTCTTTATGCCGGGCAACATGAGCTATCGCATTGGACGGTGTTTAAAACCAAATATCTAAACGAATTTTTTGGCCGGATTATCGGCTTTATTATGTTATTTCCCCGCGACTATGATCAGGTCATGCATTTTGCGCATCATCGTTGGACGCAGGATTGGGAACGTGATGGTGAGTTAACCCGGGCGCCCTACAGATTATCTACCTATCTTGTGTGGATGAGCGGTGCCAGCTATTGGCGCAACCGGGTGACAGGCATGATACGGCGCGCCCGCGGCATTATAATTGAACCCTATATCGGCGCTGCACATGCCGACAAAATCATCCGTGAATCGCGTCTGCATCTGGCTGGCTATGGTGTTATCGCGGCGCTGTCGCTGTATATGGAAAGCTGGGCCGCGGTGAGTTTCTGGCTGCTGCCGATGATGCTAACCAAACCTGTTCATCAATTGCAAAACACCATCGAACATCTTGGTCTGTCGCACCTGCCAGATATTATGAACAATACCCGCTCCACCCGCACTAATGCGGTAATGCGCTGGCTTTGCTGGCAAATGCCTTATCATACCGCGCATCACAGCTATCCATCGGTGCCGTTTTGGCAGCTTCGCAAGCTTAATGATAAAATTGAAACGGTTGCCGGGCCGGTGCACCGCATGGGCTGGATTGAATTCCAGATTGAGGTCATCCGCAAATTGGCACAAAAGGACGAAAGCCAATGGCCGACAAACGAAGTGTGGGTTGTACCAACCGGCAACGGCAAAACCGTCGAGCTGGAAGCCTGATCGGTGCCCGCAGTTAAACGTGATTTGAAATTCTATACATCGCTGTGGGCGATGATGCCGCATGACCAAAGCGGCGTGACCCTGCCTTATGATCAGATTTGTGAAATGGTAGCATCAGCCGGCTATGACGGCATGGCAATTGATCTTGGCGCCGGTGACGTTGCCCAGGCCCATGAGGTGCGCCCGCATATGGAACGCCACGGCCTCACCCCGTTAATTGTGGCCTTTCCCAAAACCATTGAGTCTCTGCACGACACCTTGCTAATGGCAAAGGATTTTGGCGCCCCCTTTGTTGATGTGATTGGCCAAGTGATGCCGCTTTCGGTCGATGGCATGATCCCGGTCATTCGGACATGGATGGACATGGCCGACAAGATTGGCATGCCAATCCAATTTGAAACGCACCGCAACTGTATCACCAATGATCTTTATGCAACTTTATGTTTGATTGATGCCATTCCGGAAATGCGGCTTTGCGCTGACCTATCGCATTTTGTTGTGGACCGTGAATTCAAATTGCCTCTCGACCCGCGCGATGCCGGGCTGGTTCAGCGCATAATTGAACGTTCTGACAGCTTTCAAGGACGCGTTGCCAGTCGCCAGCAAATCCAGCTGCAGCTGGATTTCCCACAACATCAAAAATGGGTCGAATTATTTAAGGGCTGGTGGCGTGATGGCTTGATCAGCTGGCGCCACCGCAACCCCGCCGGTGATTGCATTTTCCTGTGTGAATTAGGGCCGCCTGAATATGCAATGACCGATGCAAACGGCCGCGAAATGTCAAACCGCTGGCAAGAAGCGCTGCAGATCAAAAGCTGGGTTACCGAAATATGGGATGCACTGGAACGCGGTTAGCGCCGCGCAGCAATGGCCTCAGCAAGAACGCACATCAATTCAAACATCAATGACACCCCCAGCCACGCGGTCCCGCCTGACGGGTCAAACGGTGGCGATACCTCGACAAGATCCGCACCAATAAGGTTTACCCCGTGCAAGGCCCGGATCACTTGCTGGGCCTGGAATGCGTTAGGCCCGCCAATTTCCGGTGTGCCGGTACCCGGCGCATAGGTCGGATCAACAAAATCAATGTCAAATGAACAATAGGTTGGCTTGTCGCCAACAATGGCGCGAGCCTCGTCCATAACCGCGGCAATGCCACGCTCAAACAGTTCTTCAATACGAATGATACGAACACCTTGCGCCTCGCCCCATTCAATATCGTCTAGATTATAGGCAGTACCGCGGATGCCGATTTGTACGACCCGCTTTGGGTCCAGCAATCCTTCTTCAATGGCGCGGCGAAACGGCGTGCCATGGGTATATTTGAAGCCGCCAAAATAGCTGTCAAACAAATCCGTGTGTGAATCAAAATGGATCATGCCGACCGCACCGTCGCTTGCCAAGCCACGCAACACCGGCAGTGATACCAGATGGTCACCGCCAGCCGTCATCGGCGTAATACCACGTTGTTTTAGGTCTGCATAAAATGCGGCAATGCGTTGCAGACTATCTTGAAGATCAATCGGATTTGGCCCGACGTCACCAAGATCAGCGCAATTCACCAGTTGGAAAGGGTTCACCCCAGTTACCGGGTTCATCGCCCGGATCATTGTCGATAAATCCCGTAATTGACGCGGGCCATGGCGGGGGCCGGGTCGGTTAGTGGTGCCAGCATCCCACGGCACCCCAATAAGCCCCATATCTACGCGGCTAATGTCGGCGGACTCCATGGTTAGATGCGGCAACCGCATAAAGCTTGGCATGCCCGCAAATCGCGGCATTTCCAATGCCGAAACAGGTTGGAAGAAAGGGTCATGCGCCATGGTCCACCTCGCAATTCAAAAAATTTAGTCTTGTTGATTTACACATCAGGCACTGCGGCCTGTCAAATAATGGTTTTCCTCAATGAACGCCGCCATCATCTTGCGGTCTATCAAGCTTGATTGGCAGGGTCGCGCGGATCTCTGCATCAATAAGGGGATCAATATAAAACGGGTAATGGCTGTGCAATACTGCGTCCACCCACGCCGCAGCCTTGTCACGGATATCAGGGCTGCCAGCCGTTTCCCATACCGCTATGCTAGACCGGTCAGCCAGTGCCGGATAGAGAAAATCAGAGTGCATCCGGGCATAGGTATCAGCCTCACCCAGAAAATGCCCAACCCCCGTCGCCACCGCATCAATCGCATCTGCCGACACTATTTCGGGCGAAATTTCGATGGCCGCGGTTGACCGCAAAATACATCCAAGCATGTCGTTATCAATCACCAATGATTCAAACGACATACCCATAAGTCCAGCCTGTGCGCCACAGGCTTGGGTAATGATATTAGCGCCAGCCTGCACGGTTTGACTGACTGTTATACATTTTTCATAGCCGCTTTGGGCATCGGCAATTTTGCTGTCAGTGGCACCGGCGATTGTTGAAGATGGCAGCCGATAATGGCGTGCCATCTGCAGTGATGCGGCGGTGAGCGCAGCCTGTTCGCCGCTGCCGCCTGCCATCGCACCGGTGCGCAAATCCGTTACCATCGGGCGCGGCCCAAAAACTGCTGTGGCCGCTGGGTCCACCAGCCATGCGATAATCATTCCAGCAAGCGTCTCGGCCATAGTTTGCGCGACACAGCCAGCGATGGTCACTGGGCTTGACGCCCCCAATTGGCCAAAGGTGTTCACCATAACCGGGATGCCGCAACGTACTGCCTCAATCATCACCTCTATAGCGGCCTCGTCAAACCGCAATGGCGGCACCACATGATTGACATTTAGCGATAAAAACGGGCGCTCCCGAAAGGCCGCAGGCGACCCAGCAATTTTATAGCAAAGGCTAGCAATATCCCGCACATTGCTGGCAGTACTAGCACTAACAAAGACATGTTTTTGGGTCCCGGCCAAACAGGCATAGGCGGTATTCACATCCAGCAATCTTGCCTCTGCCATATCACGCGCCACCAAAGGCCGGCTGAAGAAATGAATATGATGAAGCGTATCGACAAGGCGGGCAGCGTCATAAATATCCTGAAGTTTGGACTCACGGTAACCCAAGAGTTGGCTGTCATAGACCATAGGTGAGGCGCCGCCAGTGCCCACATGCACACGGTTTTCAGACAATCGCAAATCGGTGTCGCCGCGGCGGCCATAAAGCGTGACATCACGCGCCATAGCGTCAATCGCCGCCATCACTAATTTTTCTGGAAATAACAGGCGTTGGCGCGCATCAAGCTGTCCACCAGCCGCTTCAACAAGGGCGATGGCCGCGGTCGGCGGGTTCGCCATGCCAGTTTTTGATAGCAATGTAAGGGCAGCGTTATGGATCAATGATACTGCGCTATCATCAAGTGGATTTAACATACCGCCACGCCCAATTATACGGGCATTTGACAGGCTGCGGGCCACATCTGGTTGTGGTTTTGCAGGCCGGCGGCGGCGCGCAGCACGGCCAGCAGCCTGGCCATTGATCTGGCCATTGGGCTGGTTAGCAGAGGGGGCGGCTTGCGGTTCAGCTTTGGTCATGATTTTGCGTTCATCCACCAGGCGCATTTTATCAACACTATTGACGCGCGTTTCACGGCAAAATCATCGCATAGTTTTTGAGAATTAAAAATTCTAAAATACGCCATAAACAGCCTAATAATATTAGCGCCGGCTGTCTAAAACGCCTTGTAGAAACCGCTATCACCTTGTTACGATTGTGCCGCCTTAGGGATTTTTCGCCACATGCAGCCATTATTAATAAAAGACATTTTAGCCAAGCCATTGTTGGTGGCCCCCGATGCGGAAATCGTAAGCGCTGATATCGGGCGGTTTACCTACCGGGAACTTGCCACACGCGTTCACAAGCTGGCCAATATGCTCACCTCACTTGGGGTCACATATGGTGACACCGTCGCCGTGATGGACTGGGACACGCACCGCTATCTTGAATGTTTCTTTGCCATCCCAATGCTTGGCGCGGTTCTGCATACCGTCAATATCCGTCTGTCGCCTGCGCAGATTCTCTATACAATTAACCACGCCGAAGATGACGTTATTATTGTGCATACTGATTTTTTGGATGTTCTGACCCAAATTGCCCCACAGATTGAGCGTGACGTGAAATTTATTCTGGTGGCTGATGATGGTGACACCGCTGTATCATCATCCAGCCTGAAGGTTGCCGGCTATTATGAAGCTTTGGTAAATGCTGGTGACGCGCATTTCGAATTTCCAGATTTTTCGGAACAAACGCGGGCCACAACATTTTACACAACCGGCACCACCGGCGACCCGAAAGGGGTGGCCTATACGCACCGCCAGCTGGTTCTGCATACCTTGTCTATTTTGGCGATGTTTGGCCCGATGTCAGGCGACAACCGGTTTCATCAAAAAGATGTTTATATGCCAATCACCCCGATGTTTCATGTGCATGGCTGGGGCTTTCCTTATGCCGCAACATTGCTTGGCGCCAAGCAGGTCTATCCAGGGCGCTACACTGCCGAAAATTTGTTGCGTTTGATTGATCAAGAAGGCGCCAGTTTTTCGCATTGCGTGCCGACAATCTTGCATATGCTGTTGCAAGAAAATGAAACCCAATCGGTTGATCTTTCGCATTGGAAAGTTGTTATTGGCGGCTCTTCATTGCCGCACGGCTTGGCGGCGTCGGCATTGGCAAGCGGGGTTAATGTGTTTGCCGCCTATGGGCTGTCAGAAACCTGCCCGCTATTGACTGTCGCACATATTGATGCGGCTGCCCCTGACGATCTGACGGCCCGCTGCCGGGCCGGCTGGCCAGCCCCGATGGTCGATTTACGTATTGTTGATGATGATATGAATGATGTACCAAGAGACGGCGTCAGCACCGGTGAAATTGTGGCACGCGCGCCGTGGCTTACCGAAGGCTATGTCAAAAGCCCAGATGCCAGTGACGCATTATGGCGTGGGGGGTATTTGCACACCGGCGATGTTGGCCGGTTTGATGATGCCGGCCGGCTGGTGATTACTGACCGTATCAAAGATGTGATTAAATCCGGCGGTGAGTGGATTTCATCTTTGGCACTTGAAAGCGTGGTATCAGCTTGTGACGGCGTGGCCGAAGTTGCCGCCATCGCCATACCGGACAAGAAATGGGGTGAGCGCCCGCTGCTGCTGGTGGCGCTGGTTAAGGGTGCTGATGAAAGCATTGTGAAGGCCCGCATAACACAGCGTATACAAGCAGATATTGAGGCTGGCACATTGTCAAAATGGGCGATGCCTGACATCATCCATTGTGTTGACGAACTCGCCAAAACCAGCGTTGGCAAACTGGATAAAAAAACCATGCGGGCGCGCTATATAAATTAAGCCTATCTAATCAACGATAACACTTTTCACAGCCAGCCAGCCCGCATTTTCCAAGCATCAGCATAGAGGAAGACATGAATCAAGCTGTACTAAAGGCCCTCGCCCCTAAAGGCGTTTTACGTGTCGGGTTAAACCTTAGCAATTTTTTGCTGGTGTCTGGGAAGACAGCTGACGGCGCATTTACCGGCATTTCACCCGATATTGGCCGGTGCATTGCCGACGAGCTTGGCGTGCCTTGCCGTCTTGTGCCATTTGACAGCCCCGGCGCGCTAACCGATGCGGCGGATCAAGACCTGTGGGATATTGGCAATATTGCGGTTGAGCCTGAGCGCGCTCATAGCATAGATTTTAGCGCCCCCTACACGCTGATCGAAGCGAATTATTTGGTATGGGCAGACGCCAAATTTGCGTCCAATGCAGATGTTGATGCAACCGGCGTTAGCATCGCCGCTTATGGGCGCAGCGCCTATGACCTCTGGCTCACTGATAATTTAAACAACGCCGAGATGGTGCGTTCTAGCTCTATCGGTCAATCGCATGAAGATTTCAAAAACGGCAAGGCTGACGTGCTGGCAAGCCTGAAACCAAAGCTTCTTGAAGAAGTGGCAGCAAGTGATCTTTACCGCATAATTGAACCACCTTTTACCGCCATAAAACAGGCGGTTGGCGTCAGAAAAGGCAATAAAGAGGCGCTCATTTTCATAAATGATTTGATCGCTAAATTGCTGAAAGATGGTTTTGTGGCCGCCGCCCTCAAAAAACATGGGGTTTCTGAAAAGCTTGGAATCCCGGCGATAGACTAATATCGCCGCCGCTGGCGATATTACAAACGGCGTAAAAACCGATGCGCAGCTGGGCTAAAATTAGCTAGGGCACCACCTTTGCCAAGGTCGTTCGCCATCTGTTTGCCAAGCTCGACCCCCCATTGGTCAAAGCTGTTCACATCCAACAAAAAGCCCGAAACAACCGTTACATGCTCGTATAACGCCAAAAGCCGGCCAAGTGCATAGGGGCTATTTGCCTCCCAGCTAAGCATAATAGACGGACGATTGCCGGGAAAATGGCGGTGCGGCTCAGTGACATTACCTTGCCCGATGGCCAGCGCTTCGGCTTGGGCAACCGCATTAATTGCTAGCATACGATGATTATCGTGCCATTGTTTATCGCGCGGGACGGCTGTTGGCTTGCACGTCACCAGAATATCGATCGGCACAATATCAGATGACTGATGCAACCATTGGAAAAAACTATGCTGGCCGTTGGTACCGGGCTCGCCCCAAATCAACGGCCCGGCAGGGGCGGATAATGCGTGCCCGGCGCGGTCAACGCCTTTACCATTGCTTTCCATTTCCAATTGCTGGGCCCATGCTGGCAAACGGGCAAGCCGCTGGTCATAGGGCATAAGCCCATAGGCCATATGACCCAAATAGCGCCTGTGCCACACCCGCAGCAGCCCCATAATCACCGGAATATTTGTGGCAAATGGCGTCTCTTTGAAATGCCTATCCATGTGATAGGCGCCGTCAAGAAGCTGGCCAAATGCCTTGCTGCCTATCGCGATCATCACCGACAGACCAACCGCAGACCATAGCGAATAACGCCCGCCAACACTGTCATCAAACGTAAAAATATTGGCGTCTTTAATTCCCCAGGCGGCGGCCCTTTCAGCGGTTGCGGTAACCGCCGCCATCGCGGTTTCAGACGCAACACCATGCGCTGCCAGCCAGTCTTTCGCTAGCGCGGCATTTGCCAGCGTTTCTTGCGTGGTAAAGGTTTTTGACGTGACAATGATCAATGTTGACTGCGGATCACATTTTTTCAGCACATCATGAAGGGCACTGGGGTCTATATTGCCGACATAATGCACCGCCGGCCCATCATGAAATCCGGCAAGGCCTTGGGTAACCATTGCCGGGCCGAGGCTCGAACCGCCAGTGCCTAAATTAACCACCGCAGAAAAAGATTTATCTGCGCGCACCGCATCGGCAAAGGTGGCCAGTTTTTTATATTCATCGCGCTTTTGGTAGTCTGGTGTGCGCAGCATACAATGCAACACCGGCCGGCTTTCAGTGATATTTATGGGCTGGCCTGCAAACATATCGTCAATCGACTGACGAAGTGACTTTGAGTCTGCCAGCAAAAGCAGCATTTCAAAAATTTCTGTAGTAATCGGCTGGCGGGTGCAATCTACCTGCAGGTCCTCAAAGGTAAAACTGAATTTCTCACGCCCGCTTTGATAGATAAGATCGCGCAGATGCAGCGATGCCATACCCTTCGCCGCCGCTTGCAAAGCCGCGTCGATTGGTGCGGTTGATGTTGCGTTTTTAGCCATATGGTTTTGTCTCAGCTTGCACGCGCCGCGGCGTTTTTCTGCAGTGCGTTAGCGCGTCCCAAATACTGCTCTCCACCCCAAATACTGGTATTACATAATTATATTGGGTCAAAAAAATACATGTTTACACAATCTGTTGGCGGTGTAGGCCATCAAAAACTTATTGTAGATTTTTCAGCCGCAGTAACGCAATGTTTTTGCACTGAAATTCGTATTTTGTTCACCCTAGTGTTTCTGTCCACTCTAGATTGTTTGATCGTAATCACCGACCAACGGCTCTGATCGAATAATCGCATCAAGGTCGTGGAAAATCTGCCGGAGTTCACCTTCGCTTTCCGGGCTCTCACAAACCACCACAAGATTAGGCGTGTTGGATGATGCCCGCACCAACCCCCATGCGCCGTTATCCAGCATAATGCGCGCCCCATTTACCGTGAGCACCTTATCAATCGGACGGTTAGCGATTTTTTCGCCAGCCGCGGCAACGGCTTGGATTTTGCCGATGATGCGCTCCAGCACGGCATATTTTTCAGTATCCGGACAATAAGGCGACATGGTCGGCGATGCGTAGGTTAGTGGCAGCGCCTTTCGCAGGTCTGACATTTTACGATTCGGGTTACGGTCCAGCAGCTTGCAAATTTCGACCGCAACCCGCATGCCGCAATCATAGCCCCGGCCAATGGGCTCAGCTAAAAAATAATGTCCAGATTTTTCAAACCCGGCAAGCGCGCCAATTTCCTTCACCCGGCGCTTCATATGGCTATGCCCGGTTTTCCAGTAATCTGCCTTTGCACCATAGCGCTGTAGTTCTGGATCACTGGCAAACAGACCGGTAGATTTCACATCAGCCACAAAAGTTGAATTCGGGTGCAGCTTGGCAAGGTCTCGGGCCATTATGACGCCCACTTTATCTGCAAAAATTTCTTCACACTCATCATCAACAACACCGCAGCGATCACCGTCACCATCAAACCCAAGCGCCAAATCGGCGCCTGCATGCTTTACCATATGCGCCATATCATGCAGCATTTCCAGCGCTTCCGGGTTTGGGTTGTAATGCGGAAAATTATAGTCCAATTCGGTGTGAAGCCCCACAACCTCTACACCAATGCGTTCCAACAATCGTGGCGCGATAGCCGATGCGGTGCCATTGCCGGTCGCACAAACAACCTTAAGCGGCCGGCGCATTTTGAAATCCCCTGCAAGGTCATCAATATAGGCCGCCATAACGCCATCGATGCGCTGATAAGACCCGCCGGTCCGGCTTATATTTTTCCCGGCAAGCACTATATCTTTTAGCTGGCTCATTTCTTCAGGCCCATGGGTTAGGGGGCGCTGAAAGCCCATCTTTACCCCGGTCCACCCATTAGGATTATGGCTTGCCGTGACCATCGCCACCGCAGGAATATCAAGGTGAAACTGACTAAAATAGGCCATAGGTGACAGTGCTGGCCCAATATCTTTGACGCTGATGCCAGCCTGCATCAAGCCGATGGCAAGGGCGTTTTTGATGGCCAGTGAATAATCCCTATAATCATTCGCGATGACAATTTCCGGCTTAACACCGCGTTCATGCATCTGTGTGCCAATGCCCATGCCAAGCGCCGTAACGCCCGGCAAGTTGATTTCATCAGGATATTTCCAGCGGGCATCATATTCACGAAACCCGGTAGGGGTGATCATTGGCGCACTTAGGAACTCCCAAGTATTTTGTGTGACGGTGGTGATTGGCTTATTCACAAAAAACCCCTATTTTCTTAGCTGTGGCAATCAAGCGCAATGTCGGTGCGCTATGTGGCTACACAAACATCAACATAACCTACCTCGTCAGGTCTGCCAAAAATGAACGATAGTCGGCGCCAAACTCTTTGGAATCTAACGCCACTGCGGTAATCGCCTTGAGATAGCCAAGCTTGTCCCCGCAATCATAGCGGTCACCCATAAATTCAAGGGCGCGCACATCACCTTCAAGTGCCAAAGCGTTAATCGCATCGACCAATTGAATTTCGCCCCCCTTACCAGGCGCGGTGTTTTCAAGACGTGAAAAAATACTACCGTCCAGAACATAGCGACCAAATGAAGCAAACAGCGATGGGGCTTCATCGGGGCTGGGCTTTTCAACAATGCCTCGTACATCTATCCCTACGCTATGGTGCTGCGACCCAGGATCGATAACGCCATATTTACTTATCTGATCGGCCGCAACTTTAGAGACGCACAACATAGATTTTCCGGTTACTTCATAGGCTGCAACAAGATCTGCGGTTGCCGACCCAGTGTTTTGCACCATAAAGTCATCCGCCAATAGAACCGCAAACGGCTCGTCGCCGACTACCGGCTTTGCGCACAGCACGGCGTGCCCCAAACCAAGTTGCTCGGGCTGTCTTACGAAAACACATTTGACATGAGGCGGCACAATTTCATGCACCATTTTCGCCTCAGCATCTCTGCCTTTGCTGGACAAGGCATGTTCAAGTTCAAAATTGCTATCAAAATGGTCTTCAACCGACCGCTTGGAGCGGCCGGTAACAAACACCATGGTGGTGATGCCCGCCGCCGCTGCCTCTTCAACAGCAAACTGAATAATGGGCTTGTCGATAATGGGCAGAAGTTCCTTTGGCATAGCCTTGGTCGCTGGCAGAAACCGCGTGCCAAACCCGGCAACCGGAAAAACCGCTTTCCTAACTCTGTTCAAAACACATCTCCATTTATCAATAATGCACCATTATCAAGACCAATAAGTCCAACTCTGCGTTAGCCTATAGGGCCTTATAACGGTCTGCCGGCTACTCAATATCAAGAATAACGCATATTTTATGAATAATATCAATATTCTGGACTTCATTTGATTTAAATTTAGAGCTAAATCCGATGACCGGCAGGCGCGCAGCTGAATTAAATCTTTAAAACATGCGCAGCTATCTACACAAGCATTGGCAGCCATGCAAAGCCCCACCCGCAAACGCCAGCAGCGTCATAATGACGTATCTACCTTAGCTATAAATCTCGCTTGAATATTTGGTGGCGAGAAATGCCTCAAGCCCCTCAATGCCGCCCTCATAGCCATATCCGCTGAATTTCAAGCCGCCAAAGGGCGTTTCAACCGAATGCACATGCAGTGAGTTGACTGCTAGCATGCCGGTCTCAATCTCTGATTTCAAAACTCTTGCGGTTTTTGGATTGCTGGTAAAGGCATAGGCAGCAAGGCCAAAGGGTAAGCTGTTTGCTCGCCCGATAATTTCCTCAAGCGATGTGAATGTCGCCGTTGGCGCCACCGGACCAAACGGTTCTTCGGTCATAATTCTCGCGGCTTCAGGCACATTGTGCAGCAAGGTCGCCTGATAAAAAGATCCGGGGCTTTGCAGCCGTGCGCCCCCCACAAGCACTTCGGCACCTTTTGCCACCGCGTCGGCAACAAAACCGTCTATTATCTCAATACGGCGTTCGGCAACAAGCGGCCCCATGCTGACCCCAGCATCAAGCCCGTTGCCCACCTTGACCGCCTCGACATGCTTTTTGAAAGCCGCCAAAAACTGATCATGAACAGCTTCTTCAACAAAAAAGCGGGTTGGTGAAATACACACTTGTCCGGCATTACGAAATTTGCCTGCCGCGCAGAGCTGTGCTGCGGCTTCAATATCGGCATCTTTGAAAATCATTACTGGCGAATGACCGCCAAGCTCCATCGTGCAACGGATCATATTTTTGGCCGCCAGCTGCTGTAAATGGATACCAACAGGCACACTCCCGGTAAAGCTAAGCTTGCGCGGGATAGGTGATGCCAGTAGATGTTCCGACACCTCTGCCGGCACGCCAAAAACAATATTGAGCGCGCCAGCCGGCAATCCCGCATCCACCAACGCCTCGCCAATAGCCATCGCGGTGGCTGGGGTTTCCTCGCTTGGCTTAATGATAATGGAGCATCCCGCAGCCAGCGCCCCAGCAACTTTGCGCATCACATTGGTTGCTGGGAAATTCCATGCCACGAATGCCAGTGCCGGCCCAACTGGCACCTTGCGTGCTTCATGCTGCATCCCCGGAAACCGCGAGGGAATAATGCGTCCGTAAACGCGTTTGCCTTCTTCGCCATACCAGCGCAAAAGATCGATAGCCACCTGCACCTCGATCCGTGCCTCAGCCAGTGGCTTGCCCATTTCACGGGTTAAATTCTCGCTGATCGTCTCAAAACGCTGCTCTAGAAGTTTTGCCGCCTTTTCCAATATCGCCTGCCGACTGTGCGGGGTCATTGCACGCCAAATGTTGAACCCGTCTAAACTGCTATTAAGCGCGGCATCAAGATCTTGCGAGCTGGCATGCGGCACCTGGCCAATTTCAATGCCATCAGCAGGACAAATAACAGCCTCGCTTTTGCCTGAACGTCCTTCGGTCCAAGCACCGTCAATTAGCATTTTCAATTTTGGGTAAGACATTTGACGCGCTCCGTTCCTTGTAATGACAATCAATGTTCACCAGATCTTTATATGCGGTGCAAGGCACCATGTCATGGTGCCACAGCGGCTTTACAGCAAGTGAATTATATATCACGTCGCCGTGGCCCCAACAAAAAAACCGCCTCAACAGCTGAGACGGTTATTATATAAGTTATAGGAAAATTGGTTGCGGGGGCAGGATTTGAACCTGCGACCTTCAGGTTATGAGCCTGACGAGCTACCGGGCTGCTCCACCCCGCGCCAAAAACCATAAGCACCAACCAAGCGAAAACGCTGTGGCCCAGTGTTACGGCGGTAAAATGAATAACAAAGTTAGTGAAAAATACATGTGGCTGGAAGACCAGGCGACGACCTACTCTCCCGTGCCTTAAGACAAAGTACCATCGGCGCTACAGGCTT
>Ga0181600_10001121_pt1 | contig 20831 bp, 20 predicted proteins | sample 041ome_2_FD_132982 | JGI IMG/M metagenome (GOLD analysis project Ga0181600, IMG submission 132982) | Coastal salt marsh microbial communities from the Groves Creek Marsh, Skidaway Island, Georgia - 041406US metaG (megahit assembly) | ecosystem: Environmental > Aquatic > Marine > Intertidal zone... | reverse complement strand
TTCGGGTGCGAGCACTGTAGCCGAAATCGCTGTTGTTGGTCGCGCATCTATTCTCGTGCCGTACCCACACCATAAAGATCAGCAACAGCTGCATAATGCGCGCTGGCTCAGCGCAGCGAGCGCCGCGATTATAATCGAGCAAGCGGCGCTTTCAGGCGATCAACTAGCGGATGAAATAGCGGCTCTGAGTGCAGATCGACATTCGCTTCTCGCTATGGCAACCGCTGCGCACGCACTCGCCCCGCGACGTGTCGACGCGCGTATTGCTGAAATAATGACGGAGGTAGCAGATGCCCGCTAAGCGGCTGCAGCATAGTATTCCCGAGATGCGTCGCATCAAGACGCTCCACTTTATTGGCATTGGTGGGGCGGGCATGTGCGGCATTGCAGAGGTGCTGCAAAATCAAGGTTATGCCATTACCGGATCTGATATAGCCGAGTCTGCCAATACCCGGCGACTCCGGGATTTGGGTGCGACTATTTTCATTGGACACGCCGAAAGTAATATCGACTCTGCTGACGTGGTCGTGTATTCGAGCGCCGTGACATTGAAAAACCCCGAAATGCGCGCCGCAGCGGCGGCAAGTTTGCCCCTTTTAGCGCGTGCCGAGATGCTTGCTGAACTGATGCGGTACCGCCATTCGATCGCGATCGCCGGTACCCATGGGAAGACGACGACGACGAGCCTTCTGGCCTCGGTATTGGCAGCAAGCGGGGCCGACCCAACCTTTATTATTGGCGGGCTGCTAAATAGCGCAGGGACTAATGCGCGACTCGGTGAGAGTCGCTATTTAGTCGCCGAGGCAGACGAAAGCGATGCCTCCTTTATGCATCTTCAACCCATGGTAGCCGTGGTGACCAATATTGAAGCCGACCATATGGGTACCTACGGCGGCGATTTCGAGCGCGTGAAAGAGACGTTTATTAACTTTCTGCACAACCTGCCGTTCTATGGACTAGCGGTGCTTTGTATTGACGATCCCTCTGTGCGGGAGATTATGCCGCTCGTCTCTCGCCCCAAGTTGACGTATGGCTTTTCGGAGGATGCCGATTTCCGAATCGAAAATCTAACACAGCGTGGGAGCGAGACGCGATTTGAAGTGTACCACCGCGAAACTGGCAGTAGGCTGCCGATAACATTGAATATGCCTGGTCGTCATAATGCGCTTAACGCGACCGCAGCGCTCGCTGTTGCGGTTGACGAAGGAGTCGACTTCGACGCGATAAAGCAAGGGCTTGAGAATTTCGCGGGTGTCGGTCGGCGTTTTGATGTGCAGGGGACATTCCCGTTAGGCGATGGCGCAATCATGCTGGTCGATGATTACGGCCACCATCCGACAGAAGTTGCGGCAACGATCCTAGCATTGCGAGAGGGCTGGCCGGACAAGCGTCTAGTCATGCTTTTTCAGCCGCATCGGTATAGCAGAACGAGCGACCTTTATGATGATTTTGTCGACGTGCTTTGCGAAGTCGACGTACTTCTTTTACTCGAAGTTTATGCCGCGGGTGAAAAGAAGATCGCTGGCGCAGATTCGCGGAGCTTGAGCCGCAGTATTCGGCTACGCGGGAAAGTAGATCCGATATTCGTGCAAGACGAAGCCGATGTGTTAGCGATTTTAGAGGGTGTAGTAGCCGATGGTGACATCGTTGTTACGCAAGGCGCGGGAAGCGTCGGCGCTTTAGCAAAACAGCTTGCAGCAGCGCTTTCAGCACGAGCAACTGACGCTACGTAACGCGCATGAGAAATCGCGCCTCGGAGAGAGGCGCGCCGGTCAAAAAAAAGTCACGACCAGGGCCAAAATCAAAGAGATTGAAAAACATGGTGAAAGCGTTCGATAGGCAGCAAGCAGTGACCAATGCGGGTCATGTTGTCGTTCTTATGGGCGGCCACTCTGCCGAGCGCGAAATATCTCTGCTGAGTGGTGAGGCTGTGCTGCAAAGTCTAATTCGTTCCGGCGTCAGAGCGAGTAAACTGGATGTTGATGAGAACATAATAAAAAAACTGTCCGCTCTAGCGCCTGATTTCGCCCTTAATATGCTGCATGGTGAGGGCGGTGAGGACGGAGTAATTCAAGGTTTTTTGGAAACCGTTAATATTCCCTACAGCGGTTCAGGTGTTCTTGCCTCGGCACTTGCCATGGACAAGATTCGCGCGAAGCAAATTTGGCTTCAGATGAACCTCGCAACACCAGACTATGAGCTACTCTCAGCTCAAACCGATTGGCAAGCAGTGGCGCATCGACTAGGTCTTTGCGTGGTTAAGCCTGTCAGCGGTGGTTCTAGTTTAGGTATCGCAAAGGCAAGTGATGCTAATGAGTTGCAGTCGGCCTATGAGGGCGCCCTTCGAGTAGGCGCTAGGGTCATGGCGGAGAGCTGTATCGACGGACCCGAATACACCATTGGGGTACTCGACGGTGAACTTCTACCGAGTATTGAGTTAGTAGCCCGTGGCGAGCTGTTCGACTTTGAGGCGAAGTATCTCTCCGAGACTACTCAAATGACTTGCCCAGCAAACCTCGATGTGCAGGATACCCAAGAATTGAACGCCCTCGCGATTGCTGCCTATGAGGCCTTAGGGTGTAGCGGAACAGCAAGAGTCGATGTCATGCGTAATTCAGACGGCTGCTTTCATCTACTTGAAATCAATACACTTCCCGGCATGACAGAGCATAGTTTGATCCCGCGGGCTGCTGCCGAGTCAGGTATAGATTTCGACGAGCTCGTGCTTCGGATTATGACAGAAGGAAGGGGAGCTAAAAGTGATGAGAGCTGAGCGCAAAGCTGGAGTAGTCGTTGGCGCTGTGCGTGCTGGTGCGCATGCAGTCCGTAAACCGAAGGTTGTCGACTCGGCGCCAGCTAGATCGAGTGCTCCACTTCGCTACATAGTAACGCTGAGCGTTCTCATCGCGACACTAGCCTTCGTTGCCCTCGATACATTCGCCGTTCATCGCGCTGAACTGGCCGGTTTTTTTAGTAAGCCAATCTCCAAGGTGAGGATAGAAAACCAATGGCAGCGCGTGAGCGAAAGCGACGTAACAGGCATTTTGCAGCAGTATATTGGTGCAGGTTTTTTTGATTTCGATATAAACGGGGCCAGTCGCGATCTCGAGGCGCTGCCCTGGGTTGCCAGTGTCGATTTAAGGCGCTTATGGCCAGATACGTTGTCGCTACATCTGAGGGAAGAAGTGCCGATAGCAAAGTGGGGTGCAGTGGAATTACTTAATCAGTATGGCGAACTGTTCTCGCCGACCGATACCGATGACTTCGCCGGCCTGCCGCTGCTTGAGGGGCCAGCTGATAGTCAAGATCAAGTGATGCAGCAATATAAACAGCTCAGCCAGGCATTGTCTCCAGCCGGACTTAAGCTTGATGGTCTTAAGTTAAGTCATCGTCAGAGTTGGAGTCTTAAAGTAAATGCGATGCAAATTGAGGCGGGTCGACAAGATGTGCTTGCCCGAACGCAGCGCTTCGCTCGATTTTATGCGCAGCAAGACCGAGCCGAAACGGCGCAGTTTGCCTCGGTAGACCTTCGGTATGGAAATGGAATCGCAGTAAAAAAACGCGCGCTTAAACTCGCTCCTTTGAGCGACGTGGCACAACGATAATGACAAGCCTGCGCACTTGGTGTGGGGCGGGAAGGATTGAGAGAGTATGAAAGCGGCAGCGAGCGACAACATGATCGTAGGCCTCGACATCGGGACGTCCAAGGTTGTAGCGATCGTTGGTGAGATCGTAGACGATGGCAGTCTCAATATAATTGGCATAGGTAGCCATCGCTCGCGTGGCCTAAAGAAAGGCACCGTGGTGAATATTGAGTCGACCGTTGAGTCGATACAGCACGCTATCGCTGAAGCCGAAATGATGGCTGGGTGCCAGATTCATTCGGTTTACGCCGGCATAGCAGGTAGCCATATTCGCAGCATGAACTCGCATGGCATCGTGGCCATACGTGATGGCGAGGTCGAGCGCGCAGATATCGAACGAGTCATTGACGCAGCCCAAGCGGTGGCAATTCCTGCCGATCAGAAAGTGTTGCATATTCTCCCCCAAGAATACCTCATCGATGCACAGGAGGGCGTGAAAGAGCCGCTTGGTATGTCCGGCGTGAGACTCGAAGCGAAGGTTCATCTGGTTACATGCGCTATTAACGCTGTGCAGAACATAGAGAAGTGCATCAAACGCTGTAATTTGGCTGTAGATGAAATCATTTTGGAGCAACTTGCCTCCGCGTATTCGGTGCTCACCGAAGACGAGAAAGAGCTTGGTGTTTGTCTCGTCGACATCGGTGGCGGAACCAGCGATATCGCGATTTTTACAGAGGGCTCGATTCGCCACACCGGTGTAATTCCCATCGCGGGTGATCAGGTCACGAATGACATTGCGATGGCACTGAGAACACCGACTGACGATGCCGATGAAATTAAAGTTAAATATGCCTGCGCGCTCACGCAATTGGCCAATGGTGCCGACAGTATTAAGGTGCCCAGCGTAGGCGACAGGCCACCCCGCGAACTGTCGCGGCAAGCGCTCGCCGAAGTCGTCGAGCCGCGTTATGTCGAACTCTTTACTCTGGTGCAGCAAGAGCTGCAGCGCAGTGGTTTTCAGGACATGCTGGCAGCAGGAATCGTATTAACCGGCGGCACTAGTAAGATGGAAGGGGTGGTGGATTTAGCGGAAGAGATTTTCCACGCGCCTGTTCGTATCGGCGCACCTCATAATGTTGCCGGCCTTGCCGATATAGTTCGAAACCCCATCTACTCAACGGGAGTTGGGCTGCTGTTATACGGGTTGAAGCAGTTCCAAGAACAGGGCGGGATCATAACCAAGGGAGAGCCGCGTATAACCTTGGTCAGCCGGGTTAAGAGTTGGTTTCAAGGCGATAATTAGCGCGCAGGCGCGCAAGAATAACTTAATTTTAGGGGGCACTATGTTCGAACTAGTCGAAAACGTTGCGCAGACAGCCGAGATCAAAGTGATCGGCGTTGGCGGTGGTGGGGGTAATGCGGTACACCATATGATTAGCAATCAGGTCGAGGGTGTAGAGTTTATCTGCGCGAATACCGACTCGCAGGCGCTGAGCAACATCGACGCAAAAACCATTCTACAAATGGGTTCGGGTGTAACTAAAGGCCTCGGTGCAGGAGCGAATCCTGAAATAGGTCGACAGGCGGCATTAGAAGATAGAGATGAAATTGCGGCGATCCTTGCGGGCGCCGACATGGTTTTTATCACGGCAGGTATGGGCGGGGGCACAGGAACTGGTGCGGCACCAATTGTTGCCGAAGTGGCGCGCGAGCTAGGAATCCTAACAGTCGCGGTTGTGACTAAGCCTTTTCCCTTCGAAGGACGCAAGCGTTTATTAGTCGCGCAGCAAGGCATCGAAGCGCTCAGCGAGCATGTAGATTCACTGATCACCATTCCTAACGAGAAGCTTCTCGATGTCTTAGGGAAAGACGCGTCGCTTTTGGATGCGTTCAAGGCGGCCAACGATGTGCTTCTCGGAGCGGTCAAAGGTATCGCCGACCTCATCATGAACCCGGGCATGATTAATGTCGATTTTGCCGACGTGAAAACGGTGATGTCGGAAATGGGTATGGCGATGATGGGTACGGGGCATGCGTCCGGCCCAGATCGTGCGAGAGAGGCAGCTGAAGCGGCGATTCGTAGCCCGCTGCTCGAAGACGTTAATCTCGAAGGGGCTCGCGGCATTCTCGTGAATATCACGGCAGGTGAGAATTTATCCCTCGGAGAATTCTCGGAGGTAGGTGATACGATCGAAGAGTTTGCGTCTGATGATGCAACCGTGGTCATCGGTACCGTGATCGATCCAAGCCTCAAAGATGAAATTCGAGTTACAGTCGTGGCAACGGGTCTAGGCTCAGTTCACGCCCGCCCAACGAAAGTCGTCGACAATACACCCAAATACGATGCTATTCGTCGCCCGATTCCGCGCACGGATAGTGGTACAGGCAACACAGCCACTAAAATCGACCCTCTTTTTGAGCCTGACGCCGATCTCAATTACTTGGATGTTCCCGCTTTCCTGCGCAATCAGGCAGATTAACGAGGCCGCACGCAGTTGTGCACCAAGACACCAAGAAAAGTCACTTGGGAAAGCTATAGGCCTTTGCTACACTTCCCGCTTAGCCCGCAGGCAACCCGATCTTGGGATGCTGCGAGCGAGCGGTGCTAGCTAGTTTCCGCGGCCGCAATGACACATCAAAGCCTACAACCCTGGCAGGGCCGACCTATGCTTCGTCAACGCACTCTTAAAAACATCATCCGCGCCACCGGCGTCGGCCTTCACACAGGTGAAAAGGTTTACCTGACGCTGAGGCCCGCCCCAGTGAACACCGGCATAGTCTTTTCACGCGTGGACCTAGACCCCGTCGTGCAAATCAAGGCAAGTGCCACAAATGTTGGTGAGACGACGCTGTCTACCACACTCGTTCAAGATGGGGTAAAGATATCAACGGTCGAGCATCTGATGTCAGCGCTTTCTGGCCTCGGCATCGATAATGCGTTTATCGATGTGAGCGCCCCGGAGGTGCCTATAATGGATGGCAGTGCTGGGCCTTTCGTATTCCTGATTCAATCGGCGGGTATCGAAGAGCAATCAGAGCCTAAGCGGTTTATAAAGATCCTCAAGACGCTGCGACTCGAACAGGGCGACAAGACAGTGAGTCTTGAACCTTTCGACGGTTTTAAAGTCAGCTATACCTTACTCTACGATCACCCTGTCTATAAAAAGTATACCAAGAAAGCGACCATCGATTTCAGCAGCACGTCTTTTGTGAAAGAGGTGAGCCGCGCCCGCACATTCGGCTTTATGCATGAATTCGAAGAGTTGCGTAATCGTAATTTAGCGCTTGGCGCGAGCATGGATAATGCCATCGCAGTAGGAGACTATAAGGTTCTCAATGAAGATGGCCTCCGCTACGAAGACGAATTTGTTAAGCACAAAATCCTCGACTCAATCGGCGATCTCTATCTTCTTGGCAATAGCCTCATCGGCGAGTTTAAGGGGCACAAGTCAGGCCATGCCCTGAATAACGCGTTACTGCGCATGCTCGAAGAAAACGAAGATGCATGGGAGATTGTAAGCTTCGAAGAAGACAACAATGTGCCGATCTCGTATATGAAACCCGTCCTCGCCGCGTAACCCTGTTACAGGAGGACAGGGGTTTGTTTTTGTTCTAAATCTCGCCTTTTTGGCGGTGAGGGTCCTAACGCGTTGAGAGCTTCAACGCTTGCATCCTCTTGCTGCGTCAATTACTCTCGCTATTCTTTTGCATGGGCGGCATAAGGCGTCTCTGATGCCTATTTTCTTTACGCGTAGTTGCTTATAGCCCGTTGCCCTTGTAGCGGAATAATGTATAGCTAATTAAATGAAACTCCTTTTAATCGATCAACGACACGGCCAAAGCCGTAGCCTCGAGCTCAAGGGATGGCTGCGCGCGCTCCTGTCGCTTTGCCTGCTCGGCACCCCCGTTGGTCTTGGTTACTTCGGCTATCAGCTCGCCGCCGGTCAAAACGACGATTCTTTAGTCTTTAACCAGCAATCAGCCGAGAACTGGCAGAAAGAGCTGGCGCTTCAGGCGCTTCAATTAGAACAACTCCGCTCTGCCTCAGAGCAAGAACTAGACGCACTCACTCTTAAACTGGCTAAGCTTCAGGCTCGCCTCTCACGCCTCGATGCGCTGGGAGAAAGGGTTGCGGGCTTAGCCAATATTGATAGCTTCGATGCGGTGGTGACGTCTTCGTACCTCGCCGGTGGGCTTGAAATTGGTATCGCAAGCGGCACGCCAGATGAGTTTGCTGGGTCTAATTTGTTGGCGTCGATTAGTGAGCTCGAAGAGCTTATAAACGAGCGGCAGCAGCAGCTTGGTAATATCGAAGGTTTGTTAATCGATCAGCGTGCTATCGAAGACGGCTTTGTCGCCGGGCGCCCAATAGAGAATGCGTGGATCGCATCTCCTTTCGGCAGACGCCCAGACCCTATTACAGGGAAGAGCAGTTTTCACAGCGGTATAGATCTGACCACTGGCAAGGCGGGCGCACAGATTAGTAGCGTCGCAGGTGGCGTTGTAACCTGGGCTGGACCACGGTCTGGTTATGGTCTGATGGTTGAGGTCAACCACGGCAATGGCTTTACGACGCGTTATGCCCATTCGCAAGAATTGTTTGTCGAGGTGGGAGATGTCGTATCCCGTGATGATAAACTCGCCTTAGTAGGTTCCACAGGCCGTTCTACTGGACCCCATGTTCATTTCGAGGTCTATAAAAACGGCCGCGTCGTCGATCCTGCCTCTTATATCCGCCGCACCATCCGCTAACTCCTACGCCCAATTCCGTAGCTGACTCTGTTTGCCCTCAACACAAAGGCCGAGAGAGCGCTTCTACTCGTCCGGAAAGAGATTTCGGTCGAACACTACATTTTTTAAAATTTACTTATAAATCGAAGACACTATGAAACTATTCAGCAAGATTTTCGGCAGCAGCAATTCGCGCAAGCTCAAAAAACTAAAGCGCAGTGTCACTCAGATCAGCGCGTTAGAAGAGGGCTTAAAAGACCTCAGCGACGACCAGTTAAAGGCTAAAACTGTCGAGTTTCAGGAGAGAATCGCCGGAGGCGAAAGCGTTGATGCACTCCTGTCTGAAGCGTTTGCGGTTGCGCGTGAGGCGAGCATCAGGGTGTTAGGCATGCGCCATTTCGACGTTCAGTTGATCGGCGGCATGGTGCTTAACGAGGGCAGTATTTCTGAGATGCGCACGGGCGAGGGCAAGACATTGATGGCCACGCTGCCGGCCTATCTAAATGCGCTCTCCGGCAAAGGCGTTCACATAGTCACCGTGAATGAGTATCTTGCCGAACGCGATGCTAACTGGATGCGTCCGCTTTATGAGTTCCTTGGCTTGACTGTGGGGGTTATTAAGTCTGGGCAGAATCCAGCGGAAAAGAAAGCCGCCTACGAGAGCTCGATTACCTACGGCACTAATAACGAATTTGGGTTTGATTATCTACGCGACAACATGGCATTTAGAGTAGCCGATAAGATGCAACGCGAACTCAATTTTGCGGTGGTCGATGAAGTCGACTCAATTCTAATAGACGAGGCTCGTACGCCGCTTATCATCTCCGGTGCTGCCGAAAACAGTTCGCAACTCTATATCGCGATCAATTCACTTGTGCCAAAGCTTGAGCGCGGCGAAAAGATTGAAAAAACGAAGATGGAGCAGATGGACAAAAGCTATGTGGCCGAGGAGGAGGGCCACTTCAGTGTTGATGAGAAGAGCCGTCAGGTCGAACTCACAGAATCTGGGCACGAGTTCGTCGAAGGTTTACTAATCGAACAGAAGCTTTTGGCCGACGGTGACTCGCTCTATTCAGCAACGAATCTGTCGCTACTGCATCACGTACATTCAGCGTTAAAGGCGCATTACCTTTTTAACCGCGACGTTGAATATATTGTCAAAGAGAAGCGTATTGTCCTGATTGATGAGCATACGGGGCGGACGATGGAAGGCCGCAGACTATCCGAGGGACTTCATCAAGCGTTGGAAGCTAAGGAAGGGGTAGAGATTCAGAGCGAAAGCCAGACGCTTGCGTCGACCACGTTCCAAAATTATTTCCGTCTTTACAACAAACTTTCTGGTATGACTGGAACCGCCGACACCGAAGCGTTCGAGTTTAGCCAAATCTATGGGCTAGACGTGGTGGTCATTCCAACTAACAACCCGATGGTGAGGGATGATGCTAACGATCTTATCTTCCTGAGTATGGAAGAGAAACTTGAGGCAATAGTTGCCGATATCACGGAGATCAGCGCTGCGGGAGCGCCGGTACTTGTAGGCACTGCATCAATCGAAACGTCCGAAGCTATCTCGAAATTTCTCACTAAAAGTAAAATCACTCACGAGGTTTTGAACGCGAAGTTTCACGAACGCGAGGCGCAGATTATTGCGCAGGCGGGTCGTCCAGGTATTGTCACTATTGCAACCAACATGGCTGGGCGAGGAACGGATATTGTGCTCGGTGGAAATTGGGAGGTCGAAGTAGAGGATCTTAAAGATCCCACCCCCGAAAAAATTGAGGAAGTGAAGGCAGCATGGCAGGAGAGACACGATCAAGTACTCGCCGCCGGCGGCTTGCATATTATTGGCACGGAGCGTCATGAGTCCCGACGCATCGACAATCAGCTGCGTGGCCGTGCAGGGCGTCAGGGCGATCCGGGATATTCGCGCTTTTACTTGTCGATGGAAGACAATCTGCTCAGGATTTTTGCGACAGACGCGGTTAAAAACTTTATGCAGAAACTGGGCATGGAGCGCGGCGAAGCAATCGAGCATGGCATGGTGACGCGTGCAATAGAAAAGGCGCAGCGGAAAGTAGAAGGACGCAATTTCGACATTCGAAAACAACTTCTAGAGTATGACAACGTCGCAAACGATCAGCGCACAATTGTCTACCGTCAGCGCAATGAATTGATGGCGAGCGATGATATTTCAGACCTTCTCGTCGATATGCGCAAAGAGGTGGTGGAGCAGCTGGTCGATACTTTTATCCCGCCCCAGAGCGTGCCCGAGCAATGGGATATTGAGGGGCTTGAGCAGGCACTGCAGGCCGAATTTGCGAGTGAGCAGCCAGTGCAAGCCTGGCTCGATGCAGACGAGAAACTCTATGAAGAGCAGATTAAAGAGAGGGTGCTCGAGAATCTAAATCAGGCCTACGAGGAGAAAAGTGCGGCTGTCGGGGACAAGATGCGGGCGTTTGAGAAGCAGATTACACTGCAAATTCTTGACGGTCTCTGGAAAGAGCATCTCGCTACGATGGACCACCTAAGACAGGGTATTTTCCTTCGCAGCTACGGCGGTAAGAACCCTAGGCAGGAGTATAAGCGAGAGGCCTTTGCGTTGTTCCAAGACTTGATGACTAACCTACAGCAAGAAGTGACCAAGGTGTTAAGCCATGTTCGTATTCGGCAGGACGACGAGGCCGATGCAATAGAGAAACAGCGTGCGGCGGAGCTTGCAGCACAGAAGCTAAGTCTCCAGCATCAGCAGTCTCCGGCGCTTTCCGAACCCCGCGCTCCCTCGGATGCCGCTCAGCGCGCAACCGTGCCTGTGGGATCGAACCGAGTTGATCCTGCTCCATTCGTGCGCGAGCTTCCGAAAGTGGGTCGCAACGAATTATGCCCGTGTGGTTCTGGTAGAAAATACAAAGCCTGCCACGGAAAAATTGCTTAGTCGGCGATGCCGCTGGAGCCTGATAGACTCAAACAACTAATAGGTAGGATGTAAGATGGAAAACGTGAGCGTCGAAGGCGTTCGTTCGGCGGCGATTGAAAGCGGTATCCGCTATGCGAATCGCCTTGATCTAGTGTTGTTTGAGCTAGCTGGAAAGACAAAAACAGCGGGTGTATTCACGCTTAACGCCTTCTGTGCTGCGCCGGTAACGGTCGCACGTAGGCATATTGCTGCTATGTCACCGCGTTATTTGTTAATTAATACTGGCAACGCGAATGCGGGTACAGGAGTTCAGGGCGAACGCGATGCGATCGCTTGCTGTGAAGCCGTTGCGCTCGAATGCGGTGTTAATGCTGAGCAAGTATTGCCGTTTTCAACCGGTGTTATAGGTGAACTGCTGCCGGTCGACAAAATTGTCAGCGCGCTGCCTGCCGCTCACAAAGCGCTGGCGGTAGATCAAATTGCAGCGGCGGCGCGAGGTATCATGACGACGGATACGCGGCCCAAAATGGTTTCTCGTCAAGTCATGGTCGAAGGGCATCAGGTAACGATCTCCGGTATTGCGAAGGGATCGGGCATGATTAAGCCCAATATGGCGACAATGCTCTCCTATATTTTTACGGATGCGAGGTTAACGCAATCAACACTTGATCGCCTTTTGCGTGAACAGGTTGCGCGCAGTTTTAATCGAATAACAGTCGATGGCGATACCTCTACCAACGACTGTTGCCTGCTCTCTGCGACAGGCTATTCGGCTGCGCCGGTTGAAGCGGAGTCGGGGCAATGCCACGCTGTTTTCGAGGAAGCGTTGGCTGACGTTTTCCGCGAATTGGCTGTTGCATTAATCAAAGATGCGGAAGGCGCGACTAAATTTGTCACGGTTGCAGTTACTGGTGGCCGCGATAGCAGCGAATGTTTGCAAGTTGGCTATGCCGTCGCCGAATCTCCGTTGGTTAAAACCGCCTTATTCGCCTCAGACCCCAATTGGGGGCGCATATTGGCAGCGATCGGACGAGCGGGATTGGATAGCCTTGATATTAATGCTGTCGAGGTATGGTTAGGGAATACTCGCATCGTCGAGAATGGATGCCGAGACGCGCACTATACCGAAGAGGCTGGTCAGGCAGAGATGGACAGAAATGAGATCACTATTTCGATAAGCCTCGCACGGGGTGACTTCTCTGAGAAAATATTCACCGCAGACCTGTCATACGACTATGTCCGCATAAACGCCGATTATCGTAGCTAGTGGCCGTGCCGGAAACGTCATTGCTTGTTGCCGTTGGGGTTATTCAAGACTCGGCTGGCCGCGTGCTAGTCGCGCTGCGTAGCGAGCGGCAGCACCAAGGCGGGCTGTGGGAGTTTCCCGGCGGCAAAGTTGAGAAAGGCGAAACCGTGCGCGAGGCGTTATGTCGCGAGCTTTACGAAGAGCTTGGGATCAAAGTCGAAGCTGCTGTACCGTTTAAGCTGCTCGATTACAGGTATGTCGATCGCCGCGTATTGCTCGATGTCTGGAGGGTAACTCGCTTTACAGGCGAGCCTACCGCGCGCGAATCGCAGCCATTAGAATGGCGCGCGGTGACTGACCTTAACCCAGACGAATTTCCTGCGGCGAATAGGCCGATTATCAGCGCGCTTCGCAGTGAAGAATTGCTCGATGGACAAGAAGGAGAGACGGTGGGACTAGCGAGTGCCAGAGACCTTACTGATACTGAGTAGGGTCTGTAGAGAGCAGAGCCTCATCGAATTCATCGGAATAATCAGGCTCGCCAGCAATCGCATGGCGTTCGTTTGCCCAGTCGCCGAAATCTATCAACCGGCAGCGTTCGCTGCAAAATGGGCGTGATTCGTTTTTCTCTGCCCACTCAACGACTGATTGGCAGGTAGGGCAATTGACTGTCTTCATTCTTCTACTCGTTAGGTTTCGACATCTGCGCCGCTTTGCTCATGACGCAATACTGTTTGTGCTGTGCGAGAACAGCGTCAGCGAGCGATGCAAGATCTGACTCGTTACTGATTATATCATCTGCACGGGCGAGCCTGTCGGGGCGAGCGATCTGAGCCCCGATTATTGCCTCGATAGTTTCGAGGCTGCTTCCATCGCGCTGCAGCGTTCGAGCTAGCTGAGTCTCCTTGCTGACATCGATCACTAGAACTCTGTCGACAGCCTCGGCTTGGTCGGTCTCAAGTAATAAAGGAGAGACCAACAAACAGTAAGGGCCTGTGCAGGCAGCGAGACGGCTCATCATCAGCGCCCTGATTAAGGGATGGAGCAGGGCTTCAAGCCATACTTTCTTCTCTGGATCAGCGAAAACGAGCGCGCGTAGACGAGCACGATCTAAGTTGCCCGCTGAATCTAACAGATCATCACCAAAGTGCTCGGCAATGGCGAGCAGGGCGGGTGAGCCTGCCTCGACGACTTCCCGGGCAAGCAAATCGGTATCGACTAACTCTATCCCTTGTGCGGCAAAAAGTTCTGCTGCTGCGCTTTTGCCGCTGCCGATTCCACCGGTTAGTCCAACAATCATTATGCTCATAGTCTCGTTTTTGGTTCCCGATTTATCCGTTGTTTTCGTGAGCCCTGTACCTTTTTTTAGCCGAAATTGCTTCAATGTACCGGTCTAATGCGGCGCAAAGAGCGTCCCATACAGGGCGAGAGCTTGCGGTCCCCAGATTAGCATGACAAAACCAGCGGCGGCTAAAAAGGGTCCAAACGGCAGAGGCGCACTGCGCTCGCGTCCACCAAATACGATGAGGATAAGCCCTATTACTGCTCCCGCCAACGATGCTAGCAAGAGAACGGGAAGGATAGCCTGCCAGCCTAACCATGCGCCGAGAGCCGCAAGCAGCTTGAAATCCCCGTAACCTAGACCTTCTTTGCCAGTAACCAATAAAAACGCCCAGAACAGGCTCCAGAGCGTCATATAGCCGGCGGCTGCGCCTATTACCGCATCAAAAAGCGAGACGCCGGGCAATCCAAGGTTAAACGCTGAGACTAATAGGCCAAGCCAGAGGAGCGGAAGCGTCAAATCATCGGGTAATAGATGATGGTCTAAATCGATCAGGCTGAGTGCGAGCAGAAACCATGCGAAAGCGAGGAAAGCGAGTGTGCTCGCTGTAAAGCCGAAGGTCATGGCGACGAGTATAGAAGCAACGGAGGCGGCTACTTCAACGAGAGGATAGCGGGCTGATATTCTGGATTTGCAGTGCCGGCAACGTCCGCGAAGAAACAGGAAACTGACAACGGGTACATTTTCACCCGCGCTAAGTTGCTGCGCGCAAGAAGGGCAGTGCGAACGCGGAACGGCGAGGTTGAAGGCTTCAGTAGGCAACTCGCTACTCTGCCAGGCGCGCTCAAGCATAATTGGCAGACGGTAGACGATAACGTTGATAAAGCTGCCGACAAGAAGTCCGAGAAGCGCAACGAAGCCGAGAAAAAGAGTAGGGTTGCTGACTAGGGCTGAGGCTAGTGTCATGGTCTGTCGAGCGACTCCGAAAGTATGATTAGATCACTGATCCTAATTGGAAAATGGGTAGGTACATGGCAATAACCAAGCCTCCGACAAGAATTCCGATAACAACTATGATGGCAGGTTCTAGGAGAGAAGTCAGGCTATCGACTGCGTCATCTACTTCGGCCTCGAAATGGCTCGCGCTGCGTTCAAGCATCGCATCGAGCGAGCCAGATTCTTCGCCAATGCTAGCCATCTGACTGATCATGTTAGGAAAAAGCGCGGTGTCGCTGATGGCGGAGTGCAGTGGCTGACCGCTAGCGACATCGGAGCGAATTTGCTTCGTCGCCTCCTCGTAGACACTGTTCCCGGTTGCGCCAGCGACAGACGCGAGTGCATCCACTAGGGGGACTCCTGCGGCATAGGTGGTAGAGAGAGTCCGACTGAATCGCGCATAGCAAGAAGTGCGCACGATATTGCCAAAGATAGGCAGACGAAGGAGCGCACGGTCGGCGAGTCGGCGCAGCCTTTTTGAGCGCAGCAAGGCCTCTTTAAATAGGACTAAGGTGAGGGCGGCAGCGGGCAGCACTTGCCACCAATAGGCAATAACCCAGTCCGACAGTGAAACAACCAACAGCGTAAATGCAGGTAGCTCTGCACCAAAGCTCGAAAAGGTTTCGGCAAGTGCGGGCACAATTTTGATGAGCATAATTCCGGTGGTCGCTAAGGCCACGAGGATTATGGCTATAGGGTAATTCATTGCCTTTCTGATCTTCGATTTAAGCGCCTCTGTTTTTTCTTTAAACGTGGCGAGTCGGTCGAGCATTATTTCCAGTGCGCCTGAACTCTCCCCGACTTCAATTAAATTGCAATAAAGCGCATCGAATATTCGCGGGTAACGGCGAAGACTTTCTGCGAAGCTATTGCCGGCTGCGATCTCGGCCCTGATGGCTGTTGTCAGCAAACTCATTCGTGGATGATCTAAACCTTGAATGACAATATCGAACGATTGCACTAACGGAATTCCGGCTTTCATCATCGTGGCCAACTGACGGGTGAAAAGAGCAACATGGGCAGTTTTTATCTTGTTGCTTAGCGAGAAAGACAGGGGCGAGCTTGGGCGTTTAACTCGACTACGTTGAATGCCCATTTTTGCTAGTTTATGAAGCGCTAGCTGTTTATCTAGAGCTTGGATTTCACCTTTTCGACGGTTTCCAAACCTATCGTATCCATACCAAGAAAATGTTGTCGAAGTCGGCTGCCTTTGCATTTTTAGGTCTTATCAGGATTTATACTTATAGAGGTATAGTCCATGCCGGCGCACTCCGCGAGTTTTGGTGGGGTGCGCAGGCATGAGCTCTTAGCAGAAATTAGCCGCGACGCAGGTGCCGCCCACGGCCCATGTCACCGGAGGCACGATGCCATTCGGGGTTAGGGTGTAGGTAATTCCCGCCAGAGGAGAGCCATCGGCTTGCCAAGTCATAGTGATAACGCCGTTTGCCACTACGCTGCCGTGCACACCGGCCGCTGCGACAACCGTAGTAGGAATTCCCATCACAGCAACTGCGCCTCCGTCCAGTGCGGCGAGGTTAGCGGGCCCGCGCGTCTGAATCGCAATTTCGACAGACGTTCGCAGTGGGGCGGCAGCAGACACGAGTTCCGTGAATTCAGCTCGCTGTGCGAAAACGTTGTATTGAGGCACTGCAATTAGGGCGAGAATGCCGATAATGACGATGACCACCATTACTTCGATGAGAGTAAAGCCACTACCGCGCGCTTGCGAACGGCCTAAAAAGCGATAGCGGGTAGACGAGTAAAGGTTGTGCTTATGCATAGTGTTTCTCCGTCGTGATCTTAAATTAGGCTGAGCATTTTTCTCTTAGGCAGTGAGGAGGTAGGAATGCGCCCGGCAGTTAAGGCCGCGCCCTGTGAAAGTGCAGCCCTTGCCATGTATAGAACCGATTACGGAAGGTTTCCTGACAGCTATTTCTCAAATGAGATGAAATTGAGCGCTGAGATCGTAGCTAGCTAGGTTTTTCTCTCGATGTCTCTTTGTATCTCTCTGCCTCTCTCTGTATCTCTCTGTCTCTCTCTCTGACTCTCTGACTCTCTCCGCGTCTAGTGGTGTGCTTGTAACCGCCAAAGCGCGGTTCAGCTCGCATTAATATGATGCAACCTAAGCTGAATTCTCAAAAAGCGCGTATTAGCTCAAGGGCAACAGACAAAACGCACGCTTGAATGATTTGAGCAGGTAGTTTATGTTGCCGATGCTTTGATGCGCGCCGTGCGCGTTGAAATGGGAGTCTCGAAGTAATAAGACCCGAGGCTATAGATAGGTGTGATTAGAATGGGTAGTAAAATGAGAAAAGCGACGAGTAGTTCGAGAAGTAGTTCGATGAGTCTGTCGATTCACGTAGCCGCCACGCGGGCTTTCTCCGCGGCATTGCTGGTCGCAGGTTTGATATCCTCGCATGTGGTTTTCGCAGAGGCTCGCACAATAAAGGACGGTGTCTTTACCCAGGCACAAGTTGATGCGGGCAAAGCAACATACGATACAAGTTGCAAGACCTGTCACGACATGCGCTTCTATCGGGATGCACTCAAGTCTTGGGATGGACAGCCTGTGCTTTGGATGTGGGAAACAATCCTAGGAACGATGCCTGCCGATAATCCGGGGTCATTGATGCTCGAGGAATATACCGACGTCGTGGCCTATATTTTGTCTGAGAACGGATTCCCAGCGGGAGAGACAGCGCTAGATCCGGACGGCAACATGTCTGATATCAGCATCGTTGCCCCGTAACTAATTTCTCAACTCTCAAACAAACCTTGGCTCGTCGATGCTATCCGGCTCGGCGGGCCTCGGGTCCTCCCGTATCAATCAATCCGTACCGCATTTCTCCTCTATCTTTTTCAGTGTATTGGCGTCTCTCTGGTCTAAATCAAGGTCGTATTTCTCAGCTAAACCCTTCCAAAGGTTTGCGTACTCACACTGGAATTCTTTACGCGGCAGGTAACGGCTAGGGCCTCTATTCGATTTTCTTCTTATTTCGCGTTTTTCTACGAGTACGAGATTGAGTGGGTCGTTGGAGAATTGGATTTTCTTACTCTGTGGCCATCGATCGCCCCCGTGCGTGTGCGCATAGAGTCTGGGAATGACGTGGTCGATATCGATTTGGGTTGCAACTGTGAAAATCTCGCCGGTGTATTCGTCAAGCCATTCACCTGTTCTGACTATGCAATTTCTTGGATTGGTGTAGCGTGGCTCGATTCTGCTCGTCAGCAAAAGCATTTCTTGACGTGTCGACTGGCAGTCATTGTCGAAATCTTGCTCGAAATTCCAGTCCTCCTCGTTAAAGAATTTTTCCCTATCGCGTCTATTGATAAGAAGGCTGTCGCGACCGACCCGATTAAATGTGTCCGGCATCTCACAGCCGCCAAGGTGGCAATGATAGGAATTAAACTGATAGTGCCCGCCGTTCTGATCGAGCCCGCCCGCATGTGCCCAGAGTGTGGCAGTGCAGAGTAGTGTGATTGGGGTCAGTAAAGCGCGCAAGGTTAGCCGCAGAAGAGTACGGATTGGCATTGCGCCTTGCTCTTTTGGAGGGTTTGTTGCCAAGCTTTCTATTAAGCTGCTTATTAAGTGTTCCATCGTGCGCTCCCTCAAGCCCTTATTTAGGGGTGAATTGGTTTTTCGCAAGCGTCTCTTATATGACAGTTGACAGTTGACAGTTGGCTAGCTGCGCTTAGTCGAACAGTAATGACAGATCAAGCGCCCGGCAATGTTTGGTGAGTGCGCCGATTGAAATATAATCTACTCCGGTCTCTGCTATTGCTACCAAGCGTTCGTCGTCGATACTGCCAGACGCCTCGAGTTTGACTCGCCCTGCGGCATGCGCGACAGCCAACCGAGTTTGGTTTAAATCGAAGTTGTCGAGCATGACAATATCCGCACGAGCGGCGATGGCTTCGTCTAGCTCGCTCATCGATTGCACTTCGACCTCGACTGGCAAAGCACTGTTTAGTGTTCTGGCGCGCTGCACTGATGCTGCGATGCCGCCGCACGCCGCAATGTGATTCTCTTTGATTAGAAAGGCGTCGAAAAGCCCGATCCTGTGATTGTCACAGCCACCAACACGCACTGCGTATTTTTGTGCCACGCGCAGTGCGGGTAAGGTTTTCCGCGTATCAAGAATTTTCACCTTTGTGTGTTGCACCAATGTCGCATAGCGATGGCTCGTCGAAGCGGTGGCAGAGAGTGTTTGCAACAAATTGAGCGCGCTGCGCTCACCTGTAAGGATGCTGCGCGCAGACCCCGAGAGGGTAGCAATCACCGTGCCCGCATTGACTGGTTCGCCATCCTGGACATGCCAGTCGATTTTAACATTGCCTGAGTTTAGAGCGACTTGCGCAAAAACTTCGTCTGCAAAGGACGTTCCACAAAGAATGCCTGCTTCGCGCCCAAGGATTTTAGCGGTGGCTGCGCGACCGGCGGGAATTAAAGAGGCGGTAATGTCGCCGCTGCCGATATCTTCCTCTAAGGTCATCGTGACGATTTTAGTGACGTCTTCCCCTGCGGGTCGATGAAGGGGGGTGTGAAGTGTTTGCATTGCGGGCCCTGCGTAACAGCGGAAGTTTTAGACATCGAAAGGGTGATAGTAGAAGTATGGCGCAAGGTCGATAGAATAGGAATAGAGGGTATGCGGGGCGCGCTGTGCTGGCGTATGCTAGAGATCGTAAGTGTGCAGAGAACGATTAACTTGATATGAAATACAGTATTACCAAGGGCGAACTTGTCCCGGCAGAGCAGGTGGCCTCGCCTAATTTTGGCGAGCGTCCCGCTGGTGTCTCTATTGACCTTGTTGTGGTGCACAGCATTAGTTTGCCGCCGGGTGAATACGGCAGTGGGGCGATCCAACGATTCTTTTGCAATCAGTTAGAGAGCAGTGAGCATCCTTATTTCGAGGAGATCGCTGGGCTTAAAGTCTCCGCGCACGTGCTGATAGAGCGTTCAGGCAAGGTTGTTCAATTCGTCAACTTTGACCGCCGCGCTTGGCATGCTGGCCGCTCTGAGCACAGAGGGCGAGAAGAGTGCAACGATTTCTCGATTGGCATCGAGCTAGAAGGAACCGATTGCGATGTTTACGAAGAAGCGCAGTATGCTTCCCTTGCTGCGATTCTTGTTGCGTTAGAATTTTATTACCCCGATGTAACGACTGATCGCATTGTCGGTCATAGTGATATAGCGCCTGGGCGAAAGACCGATCCGGGTGTGGGCTTTGATTGGCAAAAGCTCAACAGCGAGATCGCGAGACTCCGAGTGTCGTCGTAAGCATTAGGATGCAGGGTCTAGGTGAGAAATCGTGGGTATTCGAACGAGGATGATGCGTGAAATTTTTAGTTATTTTATTGGGTCTTATTTTAACGGCAACCTGGCTTAAAGAGGTAGATCGTTTTGACGACTCTTGGTTTGGGCGCTATCAGCTAGCGCTGCGCAAATCGGTAGGCAAGCTCAAAATAGATGAAAAATTTAGGCTTTCGGTAGCCTTAGGTGCAATTTACGGCGTTTTGCTTGGCGCGGTGATGGTTCTTGAGGCGCTGGCTGAAGGGGTGTTCTACGGTGTGGCGACGATGCTCCTGCATCTGTTTGTTCTCCTCTTTGCCATGGACAGAACTCAGCCTGGCAGGCTCGCAAGAGACTTCTTAAAGTCTTGGAGCGCAGGCAATAGGCAGGGATGTGTAGACTATTTACAGGCGGAGCTTAGCCTCGAAGTACCCCCGAATGCAGCAGACGGCTCGGCGCTCGTTGGTCAATTTAAGCGCTTGCTCGCTTACAGAAGCTTTGAGCGTATGTTCATGATGTACACGCTCTATATGCTCGCAGGGCCCGAAGGCGTTATGTTCGGCTATGTCAGCTATCAGCTCAGATCCGAACTCTGCAGGGGCGAAGATCGGCGACTGGCGATGCCTCTCGAAAAGATTATCGCTATCATCGAGTGGGTGCCACTCCGATTGCTGGCAATTACCTTCTCTCTTGTTGGAGACTTCAATAGCTGTGTTTCTCGTCTTCGCCGCCATCTGTGGGAGTTTAATACGACAAGCGATAACGCCCAATTAATCGCAGACTGGGCT
>Ga0181600_10001108_pt1 | contig 20936 bp, 25 predicted proteins | sample 041ome_2_FD_132982 | JGI IMG/M metagenome (GOLD analysis project Ga0181600, IMG submission 132982) | Coastal salt marsh microbial communities from the Groves Creek Marsh, Skidaway Island, Georgia - 041406US metaG (megahit assembly) | ecosystem: Environmental > Aquatic > Marine > Intertidal zone... | reverse complement strand
TTAGAAAAAGTCCCCGCACCACTTGCAAAGGAGGTTGCGGAAATCCTATCCATACCCGTCATTGGTATTGGAGCCGGAGCTGGAGTAGACGGTCAAGTATTGGTTTTTCACGATTTAGTTGGCATGACCCATCAATTCAATCCAAGATTCCTCCGCCGCTATTTGAATCTTTATGAGGACATTACCGCTGCCATTGGGAGCTACGTCAAAGACGTGAAAGATGCCGACTTTCCCAATGAAAGCGAAAGCTACACAAGTTAGAACTTGGCTGCTGATTTAAATATTATTTACCAAGACAATCACCTTATTGCGGTCAATAAGCGAGCAGGTGATTTAGTTCAAGGAGACCATACAGGTGATGTACCGCTTCCTGATCATATCAAAGCGTATCTAAAACATAAATTCAATAAACCAGGAAATGTCTTTTGCGGTGTGATTCACAGATTGGATCGACCAACCACCGGGGTCGTACTCTTTGCTCGCACTTCTAAAGGACTAGAGCGTATGAATAAGGCATTCAAAGAGCGCCAAATCAAAAAAACTTATTGGGCGCTTGTAGAAGGTCGACTAGAAGGTGAAGATTCGTTAAGACACTTTCTTAAGAAGAATAGTAAAAACAATAAATCAACTGTCTTCAAAAAAGCAGAAGTAGGTGCTAAAGAGGCACGATTAAGCTACCGAGTAATAAAAACTGGGGATAATTATTCTTTACTAGAAGTTGAACTAGATACCGGAAGACATCATCAAATTAGGGCACAGTTTGCCGCTATAGGACATGCTGTCAAGGGTGATGTGAAATATGGTGCTAGAAGAGCAGAACGCGACAAGAGTATTTGTTTACACGCAAAAACGCTTGGCTTTATACATCCTGTAAGTGGAGAAAAAATAGAAATTGAAGCTAGCTCCCCCGAAAGTTTCAAGCCATTTACCTAAGAATTGGGATCTACATCATAAATCACCTTGACGCGATGAAACTCAGGACTCATTAAAACTTCTTGGTGGGCTTTTGTAATACGATCACGAACCTTTATTCCAACGCTATTTTTGTCCACCTTGATGATAATTTGCATTTGGTACAAATTCTTCAATCTGGCAATAGGAGCGTATTCCGGACCTAGAAATCGGTCTCCAATTTTACTTCTTAAGGAACGTGCGAATTCTGAAGCAGCGCGCTCAAGCAACCTGTGATCTCTGTGCTTTATGGTGATGGTAATCAGTCGCACATAAGGAGGGTATCCATACTCATTTCTTACTACCAGCTCTCTCTGTAGCATTCCATCGTAATCATGATTCATGGCCATCTGAATGATGGCGTGTCTGGGCTTCATGCTTTGGATAACAACTTTTCCTTTTGAGGTTCTACGCCCGGTACGACCGCTTACTTGTTCAATTAATTGAAAGGCTCTTTCATTTGCCCTAAAATCCGGATAACTCAACAAATTATCTGCAGACATAATTCCAACGAGCCCTACTCTATCAAAATCCAACCCCTTGGTTACCATTTGTGTACCTACTAAAATATCGACTTCACCTTCTTCAACGCTCCTTATTAAATCGCCAAAAGCATGCTTTCCTCTAGTGGTGTCTAAATCCATTCGTTTAACTCTTGCTTTTGGAAAGAGCTCCGATGCTTCTTCTGCAATTTGCTCTGTACCAAAACCCTTATGTAAAACGCTATGACCACCACAAGAAGAACACTTCATCACGGGCGGTACTTGATACCCGCAATAGTGACACTTTAATTGATTGGACGCTTTATGATACGTTAATGAAATATCACACCTTGTGCATCCCTCAACATGGCCGCAAGTTTGACATTGTTGAAACGTACTAAAGCCTCGCCTATTTTGAAAAAGAATAATGCTCTCCCCTTTTTGCAGCGTTTGGCGCATTGCATCTACTAGCTCAATGGAGAAATTCCCCTTGACTTCACGTCGCTCTTTAGCGCCCACCATATCCACTACTTCAAGTTCCGGAAGCGGCGCAGTATGAAATCGATTAAACAACTGTACCAAGTGATAGCGTCCTAATTTTGCATTATACATGCTGTCTAAGGATGGTGTGGCAGAACCCAAGAGAATGGAACATCCGCGCTGATTAGCCATCCATACAGCTGTATCCCTAGCTTGGTATCGTGGAGAAGGTTCAAATTGTTTAAAACTACCCTCATGCTCTTCGTCCACTATGATCAGTCCTAGGTCTGGCATAGGCATGAAAACAGCAGATCGTGCACCTAGAATCAACAAAGGCTCATTGTTCTCTAGGGATTCTCTCCAAGCGGCTAATCTTTCTGCAGGTGTAAACCTACTGTGACTCACTGCAACCGTAAAATGAACCCTTAATCGACTAATTAATTGAGTGGTTAGTGCGATTTCCGGGAGTAGGTAAAGAACACGTTTATGTGTTTTAAATGCATTTTTTATGAGCTCAATATAAACCTCTGTTTTTCCAGAGGCAGTCACTCCATGAAGCAATGTAGGCTTGCGCTCTTTAAAGCCTTTCTCTATGTTCTCCAATGCAGCAGTTTGATGCGCGCTAAGCAATATTTTGGAATTTGGAGCCGATGCCGCGGTTGTCCCATCGACTTCTTCAATTTCTTCAATCAAGGCCTTCTTTTTTAAAGCGATAATCTGAGGACTTTCAATCTGATTTTTTTTTCGAAACGCTCTAGAGTCTATCCATTTATTTTCACTTCCACAGGCAGCAACTAAACTCAAAAGGGCTTGGGTTTGTTTCTCGCTTCTAGAGGTTGCAGAGAACGCATCATCTAATCGATTGAGCACATCAGGTGAAATTCTAAGCAGTTTTCGCCGCTTGGCACGAGCAACCTTCTTTAACTCCTCTTCTAAAATCGCCCAACCTTGCTCTAGGGCCTTTTGAACCAAAGGCATTGGATTTTTGATTTGAGAAATAGCTCGGACTTCATCTAGGGTGAGCTTTTCATTCGACTTTAATGCCTCATAGAGTAAAAACAATGAATCAGAAAGTTCGGTTTCATTAGGAATTACTCCAGGGTCAAGCACCAGAACACTTTGAGAACTCAGTTTCAAGCCCGGTGGTAAAGCGGCATTCATTACATCTCCAATTGGCGCCAAATAATAACTGGCCATCCACTTCCACTGCAGCAGTTGATGTTCTAGAACTACTGGATACTCATCCAATACGCTAATAAGAAATTTTAGTGAGAGATCTTCCTCTATTTCCAAGATACGCACAACAAGTGCAGCATATTCTTTCCGCTTTCCAAATTGTACCAAGACGCGCATCCCAGAAACCAATTGACCATTGTATTCACTAGGCACAGCATAGTGAAAAGTTTTGTCTAAGGGTAAGGGAAGAATGACCTCAGCTACGAGCATTTATTTTTTGGGTGGTTTAGGTAAGTTCTTTTTAACAAATCTAGCCTCACGTTTTGCTAATAGACGCATCTCATTATCGAAAAAGCTCAGTGTTTTTCGCGCGGAAGATTCAGTTGAAGTTGCTATTGATTTAAATTCAATGAGGTCGTATTTCATTTTTGTTAAATCCGCCAATAAATCTGCTGTTGTTAGCTCCAAAAGCTCAATATAATATTTCTGATAGGCTTCGTATAAATCTGTTTGGCCATTGTAAAACAGTTCATCGCCATAGTTTCGAATGTGGCCGCTCAGGGATTTTATCAATAGTTTTTGTGCAGCATATAATTTATCTAAATCAGTTGAACCCAACTCGCGTTGCAGGTAGGAAACCAAACTATCTACCTCAGCTGCACCTGATTTCATCTCCTTAGTGTAGGCAACCAATTCCATCTGAGCATTAAATCGCTTAACGATTTGACTTTCTCTAACATTGATATCGTAGAGCTCCGCATACCCTTCCATTTCCACTGAAACTTTTGCAAATAATAACTCTATCTGACTTACATAAGTGTGACCGTATCCAGAGCGCGGATCTTCATTTAACCAATCGCGGAGATTGGAAGAAGTTAATTCAATAATTTCACCAAGACTTTCTGTAGCCACCTGCACAAGTTGCTGTTCTTCCGGTTCATCAAGACGAGAAAACGAACGGTTTGTTTTTCTCCAAATATTAAATTGTTCTTCAATTAATGGGGTGATTTTCTTTTCCTTTTCATAGGTCATTACACCGTCAATGATGTCCGAAGTTATAGACATTGTTTTCTCAACTTCACGAGAAACTCTCCTTAGATTACTGCTTGTGCCTTGTGCGATTGCAACAGTAAAAGAGAGCACAGCGATTGCAGTTAATAGTTTTTTCATTGGTTCATCATTTTATTTCAATTTATGGATCTTTTTTGTGCCAGCGTACATATCAAACTGAAGCAATTTACATTCCAATTCTCCATTGAATAGATTCCATTTTCGCGATGGACGCAACCCAATGCTTTTAATTGCCTCCATATCCGATGTGATCCACATCACCGTCCAGCCGGCATATTTTTTCTTTAACGCATCACCCATATCACGATAAAACTGATGTGTATTCGCTGCGATTCTGACATTGTACGGCGGATTTACAAGCAATAGACCTTTCTCACTAGGTGCTTCAGATTCGAAAAAATCTGCTCGTTTTAACCGAATAACATCATCGAACATAGAGCGCTGAATATTATTCGCGGCTGCATCCAATGCATAGGTATCTAAATCACGGCCAAAAAACTTACCCTCATATTCTTTGGCACGACCAAGCAAGCCGCTTTTTATTTTTTCAAATAAGTCATGATCGTAACCCTTCCAAAAACTAAATCCAAAATCTCCTCTGTAGATGTTTGGAGGCATATTATGCGCTATTAATGCCGCTTCTACTAAAAAAGTGCCAGAACCGCACATGGGGTCCAAAACCGGCATACCCCCATTCCATTTACTGTGCATAATAATACCGGCTGCGAGAACTTCATTCAGGGGCGCATGCGCTGATTCCAGCCTATAGCCACGTTTATGCAATGAATCGCCTGAAGTATCTAAGTATACCCGAATGGTATCCTGATATATATGAATGTGAATTGGAACTTCAGGATCATTGCGGTCTACAGTTGGACGCTCACCGAGCTTATCTCGGAATCGATCGACTATAGCATCCTTAGCTTTTAAACCCGCGAAGCTACTGTGATTTAGCAATTCATTACGGCCTACTACATCCACTGCAAAGGTAGTTTGAACGTCAAAATGTTCTTCCCAAGGAATGGCGAGCAGTTCGTCGTAATAATGCTCCACATCCTCCATTTCAAATTCTGCTAACGGCAGTAGTACTCGTAGCCCTGTTCTTAAACCAAGATTAATTTTATAGACGAAACCAAGGTCTCCAATTACAGAAACAGCTCTATTTAGCTTTTTAATTTCACGCCCACCTAGAGCGAGTAATTCCTTGCTCAAAATCTCTTCTAATCCGAAGAGTGTTTTTACTACCAATCGGTAATCTTTATTTTCCGGCACCCTTTTGCGTTTTAATGCTACAAATGTAAGCTAACTTTATACCCATGATAGAATGGTACGAATTAATTGCGTTGGTCTTTGGCGGCTTTTTAGCTGGTTTGATTAACGTTGTTGCTGGAAACGGTTCCGCGATCACTCTACCTCTTTTAATGTGGCTAGGCTTGGATGCCAATACTGCGAATGCTACAAACCGCGTTGGTGCCATATTTCAAACTACTAGTGCTATCACTTCATTAAATAAAACGAACCGGGTTAAGTATATGATCCGTCAAAGCTATTTTATCATCCCCCCAATACTAATAGGTGCAATCATTGGAGCCAATTTAGCCGTTGATATTCCGGAAAATATTTTAAGAGTTTGCATTGGAACTGTAATGATTGGTTTGCTCATTACTATGCTTTCAAATCCAAAGAAATGGTTGATACCAACAGACGGAGCTAACAAAAAGAAAACACCCAAAATATGGCTCGCTTACTTTGGTTTAGGCCTCTACGGAGGTTTTATTCAAATGGGGTTTGGAATATTCTTTCTATCCATAAGCGTTCTCATGGCAAAATATGCACTTAAAGATGGTAACATCATGAAGCTTTTCACAGCGTTCCTAATGACCATTCCTTCTTTCATCATTTTCGCTCTTAGTGGTTCTATTGATTGGATTTACGGGTTAACATTAGCCGCCGGAACCGCCTCTGGAGCGCGCTTTGGCGCAAAAAAAGTAGTACACCATCCAAAGGCAAGTGCCATTACTAGAAAAGTATTAATTGCCGTAATTTTGGTGGCAATCATTAAGATGTTTCAACCTCTAGTACTTGAATTAACTCGCTGATGTCTACTCCCTGGTACGCCCAATGGTTTAATACCACTTATTACCACGATTTATACCAAAATAGAGATGATCGTGAGGCGTTGCGATTTATTAAAGAGCTGTGTACTAAACTTAAAGTAAAGAATGGTGAAAGCGCACTAGACCTTGCCTGTGGACGTGGACGTCATGCAAAAGTGCTTTCAGAACAAGGATTAAAAACTTTGGGTGTAGATCTGAGCCAAGAAAGCATTGAATTTGCCCGTCAGTATGAACACAAGCATTTACACTTTGAAGTCGGTAACATGCTAGAGGAATTGCCTTTTGGCCCTTTTGATTGGGTAATGAACCTGTTCACAAGTTTTGGTTATTTTGAAAATGACAACTTACATGAACTGGCGCTAAAAAATATGGCGAAGACCTTAAAACCAAAAGGTAAATTGGTCATGGATTTTATGAATAGCGGCAAAATCAAGGAGAATCTTATCCCTGAAAATATAGTTCATACAGAAATGGCAACGTATGGAATAACCAGAAAGTTGGAAAAAGGATATATTGTAAAAAATATTCAAGTCAATCACGGCAATTCAATTTTAAATTTCGAAGAGCGCGTTAGAGCCTTTAGTGTAGATGACTTTAAAAAAATGTTAGATAAAGCGAGATTAGAAGTGGTTGAAATTGCCGGCGATTATGACCTAAGTTCTTACTCTGAAAAAAACAGCAATCGAATGATAATTATAGCCCAAAAAGAAACGTCATGATTTCGTTGGTACTTTTTACGGCCGTACTCGTAGGAGGCTTGGCTTCGTTCATCATTCAAACGGAAAGTTCTTTCTTTAAATTAAGCCTAGCATTTTCAGGTGCATTCCTATTTGGGACCTTATTAACTCATCTTTTGCCTGAAGTTTTTACTAATCCTAACGGTGGCTATTGGGTGCTTTTGGGTTTTGGTCTTCAATTGGTACTTGACTTTATTAGTAAGGGGCTTGAACACGGCCATTTGCACATCCAAAGAAATAAAATCCCATTACTCCCGCTGGTGGGTTTATTTATTCATGCTTTTATAGAGGGAATGCCCCTTGGGTTGGACGGTGAATATCATGAGCACCATAATCATTACGGTGACGGCCTATTGTGGTCTATTGCCTTACATAAATTACCAATCGCACTTCTTGTTGCAACAGCATTAAGATCAGCAAGGTTATCAAGTTGGAAGGTGATTAGTGGTATTCTTCTTTTTGCAGTTTGCTCTCCATTAGGAAATGCCTTTGCGATAAACACCAATTTTGATCAGAGTAATTTTTTGCCGCTACTCGGAATTGCCACAGGATTGTTACTTCATGTAAGTACCACTATTCTCTTTGAAAGTGCCTCTAATCACCAATTTAACGCTATTAAGATGGTAGTTGTGGCTGCGGGAATTTCATTGAGTCTGTTCCTCTTTTAGCCCACAAGCCTTATATAGTTTTTTCCGCGTCATTGATAGATAAAACTTAATTCAATTTTAGCTGAGTTAGTCTACCTCTATCGTATTTTTGATTTTCAAATAAAAAAAATTAATATGGCTGTACTAGTTGGCAAAAAAGCACCTGACTTTACTGCGTCGGCGGTAATTAACGGAGAAGAAATCATTGATGACTTTAAATTATCTGATTATTCAGGCAAATATGTAATCCTATTTTTCTATCCAAAAGACTTCACTTTTGTTTGTCCCACAGAATTACACGCATTCCAAGCGCGTAAATCTGAATTTGAATCCAAAGGCGTTGAACTAATCGCAGTAAGCACGGATACTGAACAAAGCCACTGGGGTTGGTTGCAAATGAATAAGGATCAGGGCGGCATACAGGGAATCACGTATCCTATTGTTGCAGACACCAATAAAACAATCTCACACAATTACGATGTTCTTGATGGAGAATGGTCGTATGATGAAGATGGAAATTTGGAAGCCTCAGGAGAAATGATTGCTTACAGAGGGCTATTCCTAATTGATAAGGAAGGTACCGTGATGCATCAATTAGTGAATTTTTTCCCATTAGGTCGTTCTGTTGATGAAGCAATGCGTATGGTTGATGCACTTCAATATTTCGAAGAAAAAGGAGAAGTATGTCCTGCAAATTGGACACCGGGTAAAGAAGCAATGAAAGAAACCCATGAAGGAGTTGCGGATTACCTGAGCAAAAACTAACAGTTTCTTAGTCTATAAAAAACCCGTTTGTGTTTACGCAAACGGGTTTTTTTATGCTTTTAACATTATAAATGCGTCTCGATAGAATAAATCTATATAGCCAATGATGCCCCGAAACCCCATTAAACACAAGGGTTCAATAAGATTAAAATTGACTTGCAAAAAAAGTATCCTTTTTTTTACAACTACCGTGAACCTACTTACAACAACTAGGTTATAGGTGTATGGAACATTCTGCGAAAGCAGATTTTCATGGCGGTTTAGGTAGAAAGGGGTCTTGGCGGGCCCCTTTCGTTTTCCTAGCCGAATATCACCAAATCCTTCTTCATAAAAGGATAAAGAACAGAGTGTTTTGTTTACTAAACGGAGTTCATCCAGTGGTCCTGAGGACCACTGGAAACTCAACTTTTTTTTCAGGTGCAACGAACCTGATAAAGAGTTCTGCATTAGCTCATCCTCTAGTTATCCCGGCTGAAAACCATAAAAAAGCCCCTAGCAGATACTAGAGGCTTAAGTCGAATTTCTCTTTTGAATTACGCTGTCAAATCTATGAGCTTGCGTAAATATTCTTCTTTACTAGCTGCTGACCCCTCTGCTAGAGCACCGTCTTTGAAGGATGCAAGGAACGGAAGATTATCCACACCTCCTGCCTTTCTGGCCTCCGGGCTATGTTCAGCATTTACTTCTAGGAATACTATTCCTTCATGAGCCTCTTCGTTACTTACTCTTTTATATTTTGGGGCAAACATTTTACATGCGCCACACCAATCTGCGAAATACTTTACCACCACGCGATTGTTGTCTTTTACGATTTGAGCGAAGTCCGCATCTGTTGCTAATTGTACTGCCATTTCTTTTTATTATTTGTGCAAAAATATATCGAGCCTGTATTCTACCGATAGAAATTTAATTGACCTTTTCTATCAACTCATAAGTCTATTAAACCTGGCGTTTTCCAATTAATGAGGGTAAAAACAACCTATTGTTCAACCTCAGAACGATACTCTCTATGGTACAAGTCGCGAATAAGGCCATCACTCACTCCAATTTTTGGTACATAGATTCGAGGACAACCGGACCACTTCATTGCCTTTAAATAAATATCCAAACCAAAAGTAATAACATCTGCGCGATCAAAATTCAATCCAATTTCTGTGATTCGGCGTTCAACATCAAGAGATTGGATGAACTTGCGTTGTCCTTTCACGTATTCGTAGCTTAGGGGTTCTGTAACAGGCTGTAAACTGATTTTATGAAGTTTATTGATATTACCGCCAGCACCTATGGCTGCTTTTTTAGGAATAGAAGCAGCATGCTTTTCCAACCAAGCTTGCATCTTCTTCCATTCTCTCGCTTCTACCAGTTCATTCATCAAGCGCACTCCTCCAATTTTGAAACTTTTGGATTGTAAAACCTTTTTATCCTTGATAATTGAAATTTCCGTTGAACCGCCTCCTACGTCTATATATACAAAGTTGTGTTCATCCGCATTAATGGTGTCATACAACTTACTTGAGAAAACCAATCGGGCCTCCTCATTTCCATCAATAATTTCAATATCTATGCCCGTCTTCCGTCTTACACGCTGGACCAACTGCCGACTATTTCCAGCTTCACGCATGGCAGAAGTCGCTACTGCTCGAAAATCCTGAACGCCATGAACAGACAATAAATGATCATAAGCCTTCATTCCTTCCAAAAATCTGTCTTTGGTAATTTTTCGAATCTTACCGTATTTGAAAACGTCTTGACCCAAGCGAACAGGTAAACGTATCATGCTTACCTTTTTGTAATAGGTATAACCGTCTTTAAAAATCACATTGACAATTAAACATCTTACAGAATTGGAGCCTATATCAATTGCTCCGAGTTTTGTTACTATCATACTATCCCTTGCTTAATAGTTTTCTGACATATTCGTGTAACTCTTCTTGGCCATTGATTTTTGGACCTTGCTGAACTTTATAGATATTCTGTTGATTAGCATCTAATCTTCGTGATTTTAAATTGTCTTTCCATAAAATTTCAAAATGATCTCTTATTTCACGTTGTATGGATTCATCATAAATAGGGGCGGTAACCTCCACTCTTCTATTCAAATTTCTTCCCATCCAATCCGCTGAGGAAATATAATATTCTGGCTTTCCTGCATTATGGAAACAAAATGCACGCGTGTGTTCCAAGAATCGCCCCACTACGCTAATAGCGGTAATATTATGAGCTTTTGAGTTATTTAAATCTAGACAGAAAATACCGCGTACAATCATGCGGATTTTAACCCCTGCATGACTTGCCTCGTATAACTTATCAATCATACTATGATCAGATATAGAATTAATTTTCACCCAAAATTTTGCCTCCTTGCCTTCTTTAGCATGATCAATTTCACGATCAATTAATCTCTCAATATTAGACCGGGTAGTATTTGGACTTACAAAAAGGTGTTTAAAATTATATTGTTTGTACGGCGATTCAATAAACTGGAATACCTTTCGCGCTTCTTTAGCTAAACGTCTATCTGAAGTCATCAAATGATAGTCGGTATAAATCTTAGCAGTTCCCTCATGATAATTACCTGTACCTATGATACAATAATCAACGAGTTTTTCTTTGCCTTCGTACCGTCTTATTAGGGTTAATTTCGAATGTACTTTCAACCCTTGAACACCACTGACTACCTTTATTCCTTCACTTCTTAGCCGGTTCGTCCATTTAATATTATTTGCTTCATCAAACCTGGCTTGCAACTCAATGAAGACAGTTACATTCTTACCATTTTTGGCCGCATTAATTAGGGCAGAAATAATTTGACTCTCGTCTGAAAGGCGGTACAAAGTCACCTTTAATTCTTTGACCTTTTCATCAATGGCAGCCTCTCTGAGCAGCCTAATGATTGTCCCAAAGTCATGGTATGGGGTAAAGAGCATAATATCCTGACGTTTGAGCGCCTTAATTATACTTCTGTCCACATCAATGCCTGGATGAGGAATGTGCTTATGCTTATTATATTCCAGTGCAGGGTTTTCCATATTTGGAAATTGCATTAAATCTTTTTTGTTATGGTATCGACCACCGGGGATAAGCGTGTCCAAAGCACTAACCTCAAGACCATCTACTAATATCTTGAGGGTTGAATCCGCAATGTTTTTATCATAAACAAACCGTACCAAATCACCTACACGGCGATTTCTCAATCCGCGTTGTATTTTCTCCATAAACGACCTGCTAACATCATCGTCCAAGGATAATTCTGCATCCCTTGTTATCTTCAATGTATGTGCTTCAATGTGATCGTATTTAATCGTGTGAAAAATGCTATCAAGATTATGCCTTAATACATCATCCATGTACATGACATATTGTTTGCCGTATTTGGGTAATCGAACAAAACGACCCGAGACAGAATAGGGAACTTCAATGATGGAGTGCTGTTGGTTTTCGCCTTTTGTCAATTTTACGGCGAGATAAATACTTTTGTCACGTAAAAAAGGAAACGACTTGGTTTGATTGATCATTAAATTGGTTAGTGCTGGACTAATCTTATCTCTGTACAAATGTTTAACAAACTCCGCCTGTTTGGCTGTCAACTGCTTTTCATTGATGATTTCAATGTTGAACTCTTCTAAAGCACTTTTCAGAGCATCGTAAATATTTTGAGATCGCTGTTGCTGGTCGGTAACAATCTTACTTAACGTTGCTAGTAATTCTCCAGGTGTATACCCTTCCAAATCATCATCTAGACCTTCATCTTTACTCAGCCTTAATCGACGTATATAGGAATAACGAACCCTAAAGAATTCATCCATATTGTTCGAATGTATACCTAAAAACCGAAGTCGCTCGATTAGAGGATTTGAAGTATCCTCAGCCTCCTGAAGAACACGCTCGTTAAAGCTTAGCCAGCTTACATCTCTATTGAAATACGAATTGTTTGACACTATCTAACGCTTTAATCCCTTTGGGTATTGAAATTGAATCAATTCAGCTCCCGCTCCTGCATGCTTCCATTTTTCACAGTCAAAACGAATGCTCACCAATCCTGTGGTTGGAACATTATTAATACTCGCTTTGGTGATTTGATTAACAACCTCTGTAAGTGCAGGATTATGAGCGAAAAAAATGGCCGAATCATAATGCTCTGGCACTGCTTGTATAGAACGAAGAATTTGCTCCGCATCACAATGGTACAAGGATTTATCTAAAATTATATTTTCCTCCTGTACGTCCATGTTTCGAGCAAATATGAGGGCCGTGTGAAGCGCCCTTACCGCAGTAGAAGAGTACCAGATAAGTTCATTTGGACGTGCAATTTCATTTTTAAATAATTGACTCACTAAATGAGCATCGCGTATACCTCTTCCCTTTAAGGGTCGGTCGCAATCATCAAGGCCATCAATAGACCAAGAACTTTTTGAATGACGAATTAAATGAACTGTTTTCATAGTGTTAAATTACACTATTTCAGTATATTCAGTAAAGCTATACCCTTACTTTTTTATTGAAATTTATAATTCAAAGTACCTTTCTTAGTCTTTTGAAAGGGTTTTAGCCTCTACCCACAGCTCTTCCATTTCATCTAAACTCATGATAGACAAGCTCTTACCACTCTCTTTAGCCTTTCGCTCCATATATGAAAATCTGAAAATAAATTTTTTATTGGTACGCTCTAGTGCTAGTTCTGGATCAATTTCACTTAAACGAGCAAAGTTGATTAGAGAAAATAGTAAATCTCCAAACTCACCTTCTATATCTTTTTGATTTTGAGACAATTGACTTTCTTCAAACTCTGCTAATTCTTCTTTTATTTTACCCCAAACGTCTTCTGGTTTATCCCAATCAAAACCGGCTCCACGAGCCTTATCACCTATGCGAATAGCTTTCACCAATGCTGGCAATCCCCTTGGCACACCTTGAAGAACACTAGACGTTCCTTTTTCTTTCAACTTAATTGCCTCCCAATTAGCCTTAACCTCTTCTTCAGTATTGGCCTCAACATCACCATAAATATGTGGATGACGGTGGATTAATTTCTCACATACAGTGTTCAACACATCTGCTACATCAAAAGCACCTTTTTCACTGCCAATCTTTGAATAAAACACCATGTGCAACATCAAATCACCTAGTTCCTTTTTAATTTCTTGCAGATCATTGCCTTCAATGGCATCCGCAAGTTCGTAGGTTTCCTCAATGGTGAGATGTCGCAGTGTCTCTAGAGTTTGTTTACGATCCCAAGGACACTCTTCTCTCAAAGTATCCATGATATCTAACAACCTGCCAAAGGCCTCTAATTTGGCTTCTCTAGAATTCATGAGCTAGTCTTCTGATTCTTTATCGTCGTTCTCCTCTAGGAGATCCAATAAATCATTTTTTACAAGAATATTATACCATTGTACGACTTTCTTGATATCTGATGCATACACACGCTCTTGATCAAATTTTGGGAGTACCTCTCCAAAAAAATCTTCCAGTTCATCTTTTGAACTTTTATGACTTAGGGCTTCTTTAGACTCTGTTATCTCCGCCATTTTGACGAAAACCTCTCTTAGTGGAACCTCCTCTTCATAAGTGTAAATAGCAATATCACCCAATGAACTTACGTTTGCAGATGAAGGAATGGCAGTACGCTTACCGTCCAACAAGCTCTCTACTACCACACCACTTTTCTGGTGTGATATTAATTTAAAAAGACCCGGTTTCCCTGAAACCGATAGAACTGTTCTTAAATCCATTTATTCTTTATTTAACCAATTTTGTATTGTATTGTATTGTTCCTCTCCACTTAACTTCAAAAGCGTTTCCGCTTGCACAGCCAGTTTATGTTCGGGATACCTATCTATGATTGCACGAAGATATAGTTGTGATCGCTCCAAGTCGCCAAATCTATTTTCAAAAAACAAAGCTAGTTGCATCAGCGCCTCTGGTGCAAAAGGATGACCGGGATACTTTTTTGTTAATTTAATTAAGTAATTCACGCCATAGAGGTAGTTTTCACTGCCCGCAATTAATACCAAACCAGCCTGCATTAATCTCTTCGCATCGCTGACCACTAAACTATCTTCCTCAATAAAATATTTCCTTGCCGCCTCTAACTCATCAAAGGTTGCAATACCAGAGTCTATTCTATTGAAAAAATACAAGGCTGAATCCTTACTTTCAGATGCGATTAAATCATCATTATGCTCGTCAAGTGGTGCAGAACAGGCAAACATGCCCAAGAAAATGGCAACGGCAATTCTCATCTACGCTTTGGAAATTTCATGGGGTAATCCACACTTACATCGCCTCGCTCAATGGAGCCCAACTTACCCTTGATAAGTCTTTTACGTAACGGCTTTAAGTAATCTGTAAATAAGATACCCTCAATGTGATCGTATTCATGCTGAATTACCCGTGCAGCCATGCCCGAATAGGTTTCCTCTACCAATTCCCAATCTTCATTGTAGTATTCAATAATTAATTTTTCCTTTCTGTTTACGGTTTCTCGAACTTCTGGAATACTCAGACAGCCTTCTTCCATGCCCCACTGCTCTCCGTCCTCTTCAATGATAATGGGATTTATAAATGTCTTTTTGAACGACTTGAGCATTTGATAGTCTTCCTGATCCTCCTGAGCAAATGGACTTGCGTCTATTACAAACAAACGAATTCCACGACCAACCTGAGGGGCTGCTAAACCAACACCTTGTGCATTGTACATGGTTTCGTACATATTGGCAATCAAAGGTTTTAATCCAGGATAATTCTGATCTATTTCCTCTGCCACTTTATTTAAGACAGGATCGCCGTAGGCAACAACCGGTAAAATCATAATTGAGCATCTTTCAGCGGTAAAGATAGTCAGTGCATAGCTAAATAACGTTCTAAAATCAACGAGGCAGCGACTTTATCTAGAGTGCCCTTTTCTTTGCGCTTAGACTTTCGCATTCCCCCTTTAATTAAAAGTTGCGAGGCCTCTACGGAAGTGAAATCTTCATCTACAAAAACAATTTCCATAAGAGGCCATCTAACATGGATCTTTTCCGCCCATATCTCTATGATCTCTGTGCTATTTGTTTGTCCTTTTCTAAGCATCGCTGGCTTTCCAATAACTACCGTCTTTGGTTGTTCTAAGAGAATGTATGCTTCTAGCGCTTCCATCAATTCACCGGTGGCCACAGTTTTGAGAGGAAATGCCATCATTTGAAGTGGATCGCTTTCCGCTAATCCCGTTCGCTGACCTCCTATGTCCAATGCCAATACTTTCGCCATATGTCAAAGGTAGTCTTTCCCAAGGAAGCATTAAATTCGTAACTCATTAGAGAATGAAAAGCATGAAAGAATTAAAAGCTGTTATCGAACAAGCTTGGGACAATCGGGAATTACTGAAGTTACAAGAAACACAAGATGCAATACGCTCCGTTATTGCTGCTTTGGATTTGGGCACCTTGAGGGTAGCGCAACCTTCTGATAGTGGCTGGAAAGTGAATGAATGGGTCAAAAAAGCAGTAGTTCTTTACTTTCCCATTCAAGAAATGAAAACCATTGAAGTTGGTCCATTTGAATTTCATGATAAAATTCCCTTGAAAAAAGATTATGCCGAAAAAGGAGTTCGTGTTGTCCCGCATGCTGTTGCACGGCACGGAGCCTTTATTGAATCCGGCGTTGTAATGATGCCTTCCTATGTAAACATAGGTGCTTATGTAGAACGCGGAACAATGGTAGATACTTGGGCAACTGTTGGCTCATGCGCTCAGATAGGTAAACATGTTCATTTAAGCGGCGGTGTGGGAATAGGCGGAGTTCTTGAGCCTTTACAAGCTGCCCCGGTGATTATTGAAGACAACTGTTTTATTGGCTCTAGATGTATAGTTGTAGAGGGGGTTCACATAGAGAAAGAAGCTGTTTTAGGAGCAAACGTTGTGCTAACTAGCTCCACAAAAATTATTGATGTAAGCGGACAAGAGGCCAAAGAATATCGCGGACGAATACCAGCACGCAGTGTTGTTATTCCGGGCACCTTACCAAAGACCTTTGCAGCGGGCACCTACAATGTGCCCTGTGCACTGATCATTGGTCAAAGGAAAGAAAGTACTGACAAGAAAACTTCATTGAATGAGGCCCTGCGTACACACAACGTTGCTGTATAATGAGCACTTCTCTTAGCGTATTATACCTCAGTTTTAATGAGCAAGATGTCATTGAGAAATCGCTAGAGAGCGTTCGTTCAATTGCGGACGAAATTGTAGTAATTGACTCCGGATCCACCGATTCAACGGTGGAGATTGCTAAGGATGCAGGAGCAAAAGTGTTTCATCGTGAATTAAATAATTGGGGAGCGCAGCGAAACTGGGGTTTGAATCAATGCCAACATCCGTGGGTATTGGTTGTAGACTGTGATGAAATCTTAAGTACAGAATTGTTGGAATCGTTGGCCGCATGGAAAAATTCAAAATTCAAAGAATGCGTACCCTATTCCTTTAGGAGAGTTCATTTTTTTCAGGGTAGAAAAATGAGATTTAGCGGTTTGCAGAATGATTTCGTGGTTCGGCTTTTACCCAAGAAAACCCGTTTTGAAGAGCTCTATGTGCATGAAAAAGTAAAGGCACCATCCAAACGTTTAAAGGGCAATTTGTATCATCACACCTACAAAAGCAAGGAACATTGGGAGCAGAAAATAAGAGATTATGCCACAAGACAGGCCAAAGATTATGAAAGTCAAGTGGGCAAAATCGGGGGATTCCATTTAATAGTGAAACCTTCATGGAGATTTTTTAAGCACTACATCATAAAAGGAGGTATTTTTGACGGCTCACAAGGTTTCTTCTATAGCCGGTGGATGTTTCGTGCTGTAAAGTGGCGGTACATTGAAGTCAAAAAATTGCGTTTAAAATGACCTATAGTCAAAGCATACAATTCATCTTAACAGCGCTGATTCTTTTAGCCGTGTATAGTTTTAAGTGGTCTCTTCATTTTCAATACTTAAGGGTAAAAAACAAGAAGAAATCCGGGAGTTGGATGGATTTTTACAAACGGAATTTTATCTATAAAAATGACCAAAATTGGTGGAAGGAAAGCTTCATGATTTTTCCATTGCTCTATCCAGTTGTGATGACCGGGAAGGATAAAGAAGACCATTGGCTGGCTAAGATAAAAAGGACTAATCTGGTGATGTATTTCTTATTAATCGTATTACTTCTTTCAGGTATCTATTTTTCCAAACTCTCTGAGCGACCGTTCTAATGGGTAGTTATGTTCACTTTTTAGACAAACCGATATTTAAAATAGTCGGAGAATCTGCAGACCGACTCGGATTGGAGTGCTATGTTGTAGGGGGATATGTGCGGGATAGGTTGATGAATCGACCCGTTAAAATGGATCTTGATTTTGTCACCGTTGGTAGTGGAATTGCCTTAGCGAAAGAGGTTCGGAAAAACTTCAAAAACAAGCCTAAGCTCAGCGTATTTAAAAGCTTTGGAACAGCACACATGAATGCGCAAGGTGTAGATTTAGAATTTGTTGGAGCTCGAAAAGAGAGCTACAACAGGAACAGTCGAAATCCTGTTGTGGAAAACGGCACTTTGGAAGACGATCAAAACCGCAGAGATTTTACCATAAACGCTATGGCTATTTGCCTAAACAAAGAGAAATGGGGCGAATTAATTGACCCATTCAATGGCAGAAAAGATTTAGAAAATAAAAATATTCAAACTCCGCTGAATCCCAATCAAACGTTTGATGACGATCCCTTGAGGATGATGAGAGCCATACGTTTTGCGGCTCAGCTAGACTTTAGAATTGAAGCAGGCACTTTAAAAAGTATCCGAGACCATTCCTCTAGAATAGACATTGTAGCTCCGGAAAGAATAGCACAAGAGCTCAATAAATTGATGTCCGTAGAGAAACCTTCCTATGGATTAGGATTGCTATTTACAAGTGGATTAATGAATGAGATTCTGCCGGAAGTCTGTGCGTTACAGGGTGTAGAAGAAGTTGAAGGACACCTGCATAAAGATAACTTTTACCATACTTTAGAAGTAGTAGATAATCTATCCAAGACTTCAGAGAATCTTTGGTTGAGATGGGCTGCTCTCTTACATGATATTGGGAAGCCAAAGACTAAGAAATTCATTAAGCCGCAAGGCTGGACTTTCAGGGGTCATGAATTTGTAGGCAGTAAGATGATTCCTAAATTATTTAAGCGCCTTCATTTACCTAATGATGGGAGAATGAAATATGTTCGAAAGATGGTTATGATGAGTTCACGTCCAGCTTCACTCGTAGACGATACTGTGACTGACTCGGCAGTTCGCCGATTGTTGTTTGATGCTGGAGATGATGTGGATGACTTAATGTTACTTTGTGAGGCAGACTTAACCACAAAAAACGAAAAGAAAAAAAGACGTTATTTGAACAATTTCAAAGAGGTGCGTTTAAAATTCAAAGAAGTTGAAGAGCGAGATCACTTAAGAAATTTTCAGCCACCTGTGAGTGGAAAAGAAATCATGGAACAATATGGAATTGGACCTTCGCCCGTAATTGGAGAGATTAAAGAAGCTATAAAAGAAGCTATACTCGAAGGACAAATCCCCAATGAAAAAGAAGCAGCTCGATTAAAAATGGAAGAGGTTGCAAAACAATTAGGATTGATAAAATAATTATGGAGTTTTTCTTACGCGTAATTGCAGATACGGAAGATACCGTCTTAAAAGAAGTTCGCATCAAAGGAGATGCAACTATGATGGCATTGCACGAACATATTTATACCAATTTTGGATTGCCACCCGGAGAAATGGCAAGCTTTTATTACAGCAATGCGAATTGGGATCAAGGAGATGAACTGCCCATGTTTGCAATGGATGACAATATGCCAAGCATGGAGGCGCGCGCGGTCAAGCAGTTTTTTGAAGCTAGCACAAATGGCTTGTATGTTTACAACTTCCTAGATATGAATATCTTTTACTTAGAAGTGGTAAAAACTGAGGAGGAAGAGGGCTTTGAGGATTTCGTAGTGCTCTCTAGTGTAGGAGAATTACCCAAAAAGAAAGACTCCGAATTTACTTCAAAAGACCCTAGTGAATTATCTGAGAAAGAACTCAATGATTTATACGGTTTGGACGATTTAAGTAGTGGTGACCTTCCAAAGAAAAAAGACGAAGAGGAAGAAGATACTCTAGGTTACGATTACTAGAAATCCACAGCGAGTATACGTTCAACAGGCACACGAACATTGTCCTTTAAAAAAATATGATTGCCATAGGTTAACCAAATAGTGGTATGTACCTGATAAATATTTGATCCTGTATTAAATGAAATAACGACTTTTTGATGCTTAAGGTTGCCCAAATAGGTAGCCTTATGAATGGCTTCAGAACGCCTGCGCACTGCAGCTTTGTCCAATAAAATCTCACCGTTATCAAAATGCAACTGTGCAGTTTCTTTACGTGATATTTCAAATGATTTTGTGTGCATGGCAGAATAAAAGCGGTTCTATCAAATTACGTATTTTCAACTTAAATTCCAAGACTATTCAATGTCTAAAAAGTATCTCCTTAATATATGCGGTCCCACAGCAATTGGAAAAACCAGTATATCTCTGTATTGGGCAAAAATGCTTGGTTGCCCCATTATTTCTACAGATAGTAGACAATGTTATAGGGAATTGGCCATAGGAAGCGCACCTCCATCCAAGGAAGAATTAGACCGCATACCGCACCACTTCGTCGCTGACCGTAGCATTCACGACCCCATCACCGCTGGTGAATTCGAAAAGTTTGCGCTACAAACCCTCGACCAATTATTCGAGAGCCACGACATCGTAGTCGCCGTTGGAGGTTCTGGCATGTACATCGACGCACTGCTGCACGGATTGGACCCATTACCTACAGACTCAAAAATCAAGGAAGCTCTCGAGCTCAGAGCTCAAAAGGAAGGCTTACCCGCTCTTAAAGCAGAGTTAGAGCAATTGGATCCAGAGCATGCAGTCAAAGTAGATGAACGCAACCCACGCCGCGTGATCCGAGCATTAGAAGTTATAGCCATTACTGGCAAGAAGTATTCCGAACAGTTGAACAATACGCCGAAAGATCGTCCGTTTGAAATAGTGAATTGGGTACTTAATATGGATAGAGAAAAGCTGTACAAACGCATCAACAGTCGAGTTCATTTGATGATTTCCGCTGGCCTTGAAGAGGAAGCTAGAAAATTAGAACCGCATCAAGAACTGGTCGCCTTACAAACCGTAGGGTACCGCGAATGGTGGCCATATTTTAAAGGCATATATAATCGCGAGCGCACCGTAGAGCTCATTCAGCAGTTCAGTCGTCGCTACGCCAAAAGACAATTGACCTATTTCAAGCGCTTCGAAGGCGCCCTATGGCTTAATCCGAATGATATTAATAGCCAAGAGGAATCTTTGCGTAAAGCGGGGGTGTTGTGAAAAAGCCCTTTTATTCAAGTTTTTATGGAGCAAGACAGATTCAAAATACGTACAGATTCTTTCAAGAACTGGACGAACTCTTACGGTCTCGA
>Ga0181600_10001107_pt1 | contig 20937 bp, 24 predicted proteins | sample 041ome_2_FD_132982 | JGI IMG/M metagenome (GOLD analysis project Ga0181600, IMG submission 132982) | Coastal salt marsh microbial communities from the Groves Creek Marsh, Skidaway Island, Georgia - 041406US metaG (megahit assembly) | ecosystem: Environmental > Aquatic > Marine > Intertidal zone... | reverse complement strand
CTGCCCAAAAGCGCTCAGGCTGAAATAAATGATTTCCGGCTGCTGGCGGCTAATATTTAGCGGAAGATATTAGGCTATTCGTTTGCGCCTTAGGCCTTGGTATTTAGTCTTTACATGACAATTGCTGTGGTTTCTCAGGGGCATTTTTTTTCGTTAAAAACCACATTTAAAAAATTATTTTATAAATGTGGTCTGGTTTAGCGCTTGCTGATTTACCAATCGCCAGCATAATCTCATAATACGACTGAAAAAAGGAACAATTTTAAAACCCTTTGCAATTCCAAATTGTTTCGGCTAACAGACCGTTAATAAACTTTACCCAAATTTGGAGGACAATATGGATAGACGATCGTTTGTGACTGGCTTGGTTGTTGGTGGCGCTGTGGGCGCAGGTGCAGCCTCAGTTTTAAACAAGCCAAAGCCGGAAGCTGCCAAAACAGTTGCAGCACCAGCAATTTCAACATCTGAGGCTGTAACGCTGAAAATGCAAGCAGCCTGGGGCGGCGGTATTTTCCTTGAAAATGCAAAATCATATGTTGATCGCGTGCATGCAATGGCTGGTAAAGATCTGAAAATCGATCTTCTTTCAGTTAACGCTGTTGTGAAAACAAGCCAGATGCAGGATGCAGTGCATCGCGGTGTTCTTGACGCTGCGCATTATGTTCCAGCGTACTGGTATTCAAAGTCAAAGACAGCTTCATTGTTTGGAACTGGCCCATGTTTTGGTTGGTCTTCACAAGAAGTTCTTGGCTGGTGCCATTATGGCGGCGGCATGGAGCTGTTCAATGAACTCATGGGCAAGCTTGGCTTGAACGTGGTTTCATTCTTTAACAGCCCAATGCCAGCGCAGCCACTTGGGTGGTTTAAAGAAGAAATCAAAGATGCGTCACAGATGAGCGGCCTGAAATACCGGACCGTTGGTCTTGCTGCTGACGTTTTGATGGAAATGGGTATGTCTGTTGTGCAGCTTCCCGGCGGTGAAATTCAGCCAGCCATGAAATCTGGCCTGATTGATGCGGCCGAATTTAACAACCCGACATCTGACCGTGACTTTGGTATGCAGGATGTGTCAAAAGACTATCATTTGGCGTCATTCCACCAGTCACAGGAATTCTTTGAAGTCACCTTTAACAAGGAAAGATATGAATCCCTCCCAACAGAGCTTCAGTCGATCTTGAAATATGCGTCAGAAGCAGAAAATTCAAACTTCTACTGGCACAACACAAAGCGTTACTCAGAAGATCTGATCAAGTTGCAAAAAGAAAGCGGCGTTAAGGTACACCGCACACCTGACTCGGTGATGGCAGCACAGCTAAAAGCATGGGATGTTGTTGTTGAGCGGTTGTCTGCTGAAGACGCATTCTTCGCAAAGGTGATCGAATCACAAAAGGCCTATGCCAAGGATGTGATGAATTACCTGAACCTGAATCAGCCTGATTATCGGATGGCCTATAACCATCATTTTGGTTAAGCCCTGATGTTAGCCTAACTATGACTCAGAAGGCCATTTATGGTCTTCTGAGTTTGTCTTTGACCTGTCTCTGGAGACATTTATGACACAATTTGTTCACGCAATAGAAAGTCTTAGCAACTGGTTTGGCCGGGCGTTTGGCTGGTGTATTCTGGTTTTGACCTTTTCTGTGTCTTATGAAGTATTTGTTCGCTATGTGCTGAATGCGCCGACGGTATGGGCATTTGACATGATGATCCAGATGTACGGGGCATTGTTTTTGATGGCTGGGCCGTATGCGTTGGCACAGGATGCCCATGTGCGCGGTGATGTGTTGTACAGATTATTTCCAGTAAAGTGGCAAGCCCGCGTAGATTTTGCGCTTTATCTATTGTTTTTCTTTCCTGGCATGCTGGCGTTGTTTTGGTTTGGGTGGGAAATTGCATCGGATAGCTGGCGTTACCAAGAAGTCAGCTGGAACTCGCCGGCGCGCATCCAGATTTATTTTTTCAAAACCTTAATCCCGCTTGCCGGCCTACTGCTTATTCTGCAGGGCATTGCCGAGCTAATACGATGTTTGCGGGCAATGGAGACCGGTGTTTGGATGGCACGTCTTGATGACGTCAAGGAAACCGAACAAGTGCTGATGGAGCAGGCTGAGCAGAAGTAACTGCTCGGCGCTTTCACAATCATTACTTCATAAAGAGTGACACAAGATGACCAATCCTGAAATTGCCATTTTAATGTTATGCCTGTTTATCTTTCTTGTGCTGCTGGGGTTTCCGATTGCTTTTACCCTTGTCGCGATGGGCGTTGGGTTTGGCTATTACGCCTATTATTCAGAGGGCGCGACAAGTTTTGCTGACCTGCTGAACAACAACATATTTTACCTGTTGAACCAGAACACCTACTCGGTGATGGAAAATGACACGTTGGTGGCAATTCCGCTATTTCTGTTTATGGGGTATGTGGTGGAACGCGCAAATATCGTGAACCGTTTGTTCTATTCATTGCAGATGGCCGCGCGCAACCTGCCCGGGTCGATGGCGATTGCTGCCTTGTTGACATGCGCGGTGTTTTCGACCGCTTCGGGTATTGTTGGGGCTGTTGTAACATTGATGGGGCTGCTTGCGTTTCCGGCGATGGCATCGGCTGGCTATAACAAGCAATTTGCCTCTGGGGTGATTTGTGCTGGTGGTACGTTGGGTATTTTGATCCCGCCATCAATTATGCTTATCGTGTATGCGGCAATTGCCGAATTATCACCGCTGCGGCTCTATGCGGCGGCAATGTTCCCTGGGCTCATTCTTGCCGGTCTTTATATTGTTTATGTGATTGTGCGGGTGTTTTTTAATCCGGCGTTGGCCCCAAAGCCAAGTTCTGAAGATGTGCCACCAGCAAGCAAAATTTACCTTGATCTTTTGATATCCTTTGTGCCGCTGACGCTGCTTATCGCCACCGTTTTAGGGTCGATTTTGGGCGGGCTTGCGACGCCGGCTGAGGCTGCGGCTATGGGGGCTCTTGGTGGTTTGCTTTTGGCGTTAGTATACCGGGCTTTGACCTGGACCAAGGTTAAAGAATCAGTGTTTCTGACGGCCAAAGCAACCGCGATGGTGTGCTGGCTATTTGTTGGTTCGTGGACTTTTGCCTCGGTATTTTCTTATCTTGGCGGGCATGATGTGATTGAGCATATGGTGCTGGCATTGGAGTTGGAGCCATGGCAGTTTTTGGTGATGGTTCAGCTGATCATCTTTTTCTTGGGATGGCCGCTTGAATGGTCGGAAATTTTGATCATCTTTGTGCCGATATTCCTGCCCATGCTTGATACTTTTGGTGTGAATCCGTATTTCTTTGCGATGTTGGTTGCGCTGAATTTGCAAACCTCTTTCTTGACACCGCCGATGGCCATGTCAGCCTATTACCTTAAAGGCGTGTTGAAAAACCAGATAGAGCTGATGGAAATTTTCAAAGGGCTATTGCCGTATTTGGGTATTGTTCTGTTTGCTATGATTTTATTGTACCAGTTCCCGGGAATCGCATTATGGCTCCCAGATTATCTGTTTGGCCCAGACATGTCGCGCTAGTGACACTTAACAGGGATGCCAGGTGGTGAAGGATAAGGCGCAATGACAACAGCAGTGCAAATGGTGGACATGATCCGTACAGGTCAAACCACGGCTGTCGCGTTGGTTACGGCTGCCTTCGATCACATCGAGAAGACGGATGATGATGTAAAGGCCTGGGCTTGGCTGGACCGTGAGGGGGCTTTGGCGCATGCTGCAGAGCTCGATAATTTGCGCAAATCCGGCCGGGCTATTGGACCCCTTCATGGGGTGCCTGTTGGGCTCAAGGACATCATTGATACGGCCACCATGCCCACCGGCTATGGCGTTGCGGCTTTGGCTGGTCGGCAACCAGATGCTGATGCTTATTTGGTGTCACGGCTCAAGGCGGCTGGTGCGGTGATCATCGGCAAGACCGCGACAACACCATTTGCCTTTATGGATCCGGCAGCGACCCATAACCCGCATAATGTGACCTATGGCCCGGGCGGATCATCTGCCGGTTCAGCGGCCGCAGTTGCCGCCGGCCATGTGCCGGTGGCGGTTGGCACACAAACCAATGGATCAGTAATTCGTCCAGCATCCTATTGTGGTGTTTTTGGCTTTAAACCCTCTGCCGGAATGATTTCGCGAACCGGCGTACTGCGCACTTCAGAGACACTTGACCAGATCGGCGTTTTTGCAAATCACCTAGATGATGTGGCGTTGATTGGCGATGTTTTGGCAGACTTTGACCCGGTAGACCCATGTTCATTTTGGCGGCCGCGGCCAAAAATGCTTGCTGGTGCACGAGACATACCGCCGGTTGAACCGAATTTTGTATGGTTTGAAATGCCATATTTTACACAGCTTGCCGATGACGCCCGCGCCGGCATGATGGAAGTTGTGGCCATGCTTGGTGGGCAAGTCGAACAAATTGATGCGTCTTCGTCTTTTACCGGCTTGGTTGAAGCGCAATCGATCATTCAAAGTTATGAAATTGCCCGCAACCTTCACGCCATCGGCGAGCAGCATGGTGATATATTTAGCCCAAAGCTGGCGAAATTATTGGATCATGGCATCACAATTAGTGATCAAGCCTACCAAGAAGCCATGACATTGCGGAACGGGGCGATCAATTACTTTGTGTCATTTTTTAATGATTTTGATGCCATTTTGACGCCAGCTGCCCCTGGTGAGGCACCATTATTTAGCGAGGGTATTACTGGTGAACCGATCTTTTCGACAGTATGGACGTTGTGCGGATTGCCATGTGTGACAATACCGGCGCTGATGTCACAGAATAATATGCCAATAGGTGTTCAGCTTGTTGCTGGACAGGAAGAAGATGACCGGCTGCTTCGAACCGCAAATTGGGTGATTGATAGGTTAAACGCAGGTCAGTAAATAAGGCTGCCATTAGGGCTCGAATAGATAGAGGATTAGGAACATGGTTAGCAGAAACGTGAAAATTCTAACGGCACTAATTGCCACTTCTTTTACGGTGATTTTTGTTTTTGGTCTGGCGCACAGTATCTCTACTGGGTTCGCTGGGTTTAAAGGTGGGCTTCCGTTCTGGATTATTTCCAGTATCGTTATGGGCGCCGCTGTGTATGACTTCTGGGATGAAACGGTTCGCAAAAAGTCAAACGACTAATTTTTGTTGAACTGACACCGCCAGACAGGATTATTGTTCCAGAAAGGACTATTTGTAATGACCCGCCCGGCTGTTTGGATTGCGCGCCGCCTGCCTGATGCTGTGCTGGCGCGGGCAGCGTCTAGTTTTGATGTCATCGTCAATGAAGAGGATCGGCCTTACAGCCACGCTGAAATTATTGCGATGAGCGCCAAGGTTGATGGCATTGTTGCGTGCCATTCTGAGCATTTTTCTGCTGATGTCGTCGCCGCGCTTGATGCGCGCGTCCGCATTGTTGCGAATTATTCAGTTGGCACCGACCATTGCGATATAAAGGCATTTTCAGACCGCGGCATCACCGTGACGAACACTCCTGATGTGTTGTCTGATGCGACTGCCGAAATAGCGCTTTTGTTAATGCTGGGAGCAGCTAGACGGGCTGTCGAAGGTGACCGAATGGTGCGTACCGGCGAATGGAATTTCTGGTCACCATCATTCATGGTTGGTAAACAGGTGACCGGTCAGCGTATTGGCATTGTGGGTATGGGGCGGGTTGGCAAAGCGATGGCGCGCAATGCCCGTGGCTTGTGCATGGATGTGCATTATCATAACCGTACACGATTGCCAGAGTCTGACGAATATGGCGCGACCTATCATGATAGCTTAGATTCGCTGTTGCAGGTGTCTGACTTTTTGTCATTGCACTGCCCGGCAACCCCGGAAACGCGCGGTATTATAACTGCTGAAAAGCTGGCGCTGTTGCCTGACGGAGCGGTATTTGTTAATGTAGCGCGCGGTGCGTTGGTCGATGAGGCGGCATTGTTGGAAGCCTTAGATTCAGGCAAAATTGCGGCGGCTGGCCTTGATTGCTTTGTTAATGAGCCTGGCGGCAATCCGGCGTTTGCGACATATGACAATGTGTTTATGTTGCCGCATATCGGAAGTTCGACATTGGACACCCGTAATGCTATGGGGTTTCGGGCGCTCGATAATCTTGATGCGTTTTTCGCGGGCAAAACGCCTGGCGATCTGGTCATGCCCCACCGCTGAACATCCAAGTTTCAGAATTCAATGACCTAAGTTAGATGCACGTCGTAGATAGAGCCATGCGACATGTGGTGGCCGCGGCTATGCAAAAAGAATGATGTTACAAAAAAACAAAAACAAGTAAGGAGCTTTTCCAAATGAACCCCTTAAATATATTAATCCTTGGCGCATCCTACGGATCCTTACTCGCGACTAAAATTGCCATGGCCGGTCACAATGCGACTATGGTCTGCCTTCCCGCCGAAGCCGCGTTGTTTAATAGTGAAGGCGCGATTATCCGCATGCCGGTAAAAGGTCGTGATGGGCTTGTCTCAATCCGCAGCCAAACGCTTTCTGGAAAGGTTGCTGCCTGTATTCCAGCAGATGCCGACCCGGCACACTATGATCTGGCGGTTCTGGCGATGCAGGAGCCGCAATATTCGGCGCCTGAAATAAATGCATTGTTGCAAAAAATTGCCAAATGCGGTGTCCCAACAATGTCGATCATGAATATGCCGCCACTGGCGTTTTTGCGCCGGCTGTCCAGTCTTGACAGTGACGGGCTTCGCAGTTGCTATGCAGATTCGACCGTTTGGGATGCCTTTGATGTTGATAAATTCACCCTTTGCAGCCCCGATCCGCAGGCGTTCCGCCCACCAGAAGACAATCTGAACGTGCTGCAAGTGCGCCTGCCAACCAATTTCAAGGCAGCACGGTTCGAAAATGATAAAGACACGGCAATTTTGCGACGCTTGCAGGCCGATATTGAAGCTGCTCGCTTTACCGACGAAGACGGCAGCGCGCTTGAAATTCCGGTCAAGCTGAAGGTCCATGATTCGGTGTTTGTCCCGATGGCGAAATGGGCAATGCTTATCGCTGGTAATTACCGCTGCATCGGCAAGGACGCGATGCGGCCAATTGAAGAGGCCGTTCATAGCGATATTGCGGCATCACAGAGCATCTATAACAAGGTTTCTGACCTGTGTATTGCGCTTGGAAGTGACCCTAGCGATCTTGTGCCGTTCGAAAAATACGCCAATGCCGCCAAGTCGCTTGGCAGCCCATCTTCGGCCGCACGTGCGCTTGCCGCGGGCGCCAAGAATATTGAACGCGTTGACAAGCTGGTGCAAGCAATCGCCGCACAAAAAGGCCAGCGTTTTGACAGCCTCGACGAGATTGTTGGGTTGGTTGATGGCTGGCTGATTAAAAATCGCGGCTAGAATCTGGCAGCTAAGACCAGATCAACAGACCTTGAGACTGAAAAAATTTGGAGCGGGTGAAGGGATTCGAACCCTCGACCCCAACCTTGGCAAGGTTGTGCTCTACCACTGAGCTACACCCGCGTCGCACCTAGGTGCGTAAGCATCTGTTTTTATGTGCAAAATTTATCTCATTTTTCACTAGCTGGGTGATTATCGGATCTAAAATCCCCAGTCTTCCCCGCTAGTGAGGAGATAAATATGCCTACAACCGAACCGGCTCTAAAACAGACACATCTAAATCGCGTACCGCTGGAACGTGGTATAATCCAAGCCTTGCCGCCGCGCAAGAGGCAAATTGCGCTAAATGTCATTACCCCCACGCCGCCTATTATAAACCGCTGGCTGTGCAGCCTAAAATGCGGTTTTTAGGCTGGTGGCAATATGCTGCTGGTGGGCCTCTTCAAGATAGGGGTGCATTGGCAGCGCCAATACCCGCGCACATAAATCTTGTGTTACACCCAGCCCACAGTGGCTGTGCGGAAAATCTTTATAGGGCGGCTGCTGATGCATCGGGATAGGATAGTAAATTGCCGTTGGCACGCCGGCGTCACCAAGATGTTTGATCACATCACCGCGGTTTGTGCCTTGCGGAAGTTTGATGCAATATTGCGCCCAGCTTGAGGTCGCGCCCGCGGCCAGCTGTGGCACCTCTACCAGAGGTCCTAAAAGCGTTTGATAGCGGTCTGCCACCTGTTGCCGCCGTGCCAGCTCATCTTCAAAAATATCCAATTTGGCGTCCAAAACCACGGCCTGCATACTGTCCAACCGGCCGGTCATGCCAATACGTATATTTTCATATTTGTCTTTGCCCATGCCGTGAATGCGGCAGGATTTGATGATCTCGGCGATCTTGTCATCATCGGTAAACACCGCCCCGCCATCGCCATAGGCGCCCAGCGGCTTGGCCGGAAAAAAGCTGGTGCAGGTAACATCAGCCAGCGCCCCAACCGGCCGCCCCTGCCAGTGCGCGCCAAAACTTTGCGCGGCATCATCAATAAGCCACATCCCGTGCTGTGTCGCAAAGCTTCGAATAGCATCGTAATTTGCCGGTTGCCCAAAAAGCCCAACGCCAATAATGCCAACAACCTCAATATTAGCGGCGCGACCAGCCGCCAAAGCCGCATCAAGCTTGTGCGGATCAAGGTTAAAACTGCCGGCCTCAACCTCGGCAAAAATCGGCACTGCGCCCATTACGGGCATCACTTCGGCACTGGCGGCAAAGGTAAAAGATGGCACAATCACCCCTTGGCCGGGCTGCAATTCAAGACCATAAAGCGCCAGCAATAATGCATCGGTGCCAGACGAACAAGAAATATTGTGACGTGCCGTTGTCCAACCGCCCAATCGGGCTTCCAAAGCGCCAACTTCTGGGCCCATGATATAGGCGCCATGGTCCAATATAGTGCTGATGCCGGCATCTATTTTGGCACGGATGCGCGCTTGTTGCTGTTTCAAATCGATAAAAGCTATGGTCATTTTGCGGGCAATCCTATGGTGTATTGGTGTCTATCAAAACCGCCTGCATGCGGTCCAGAACGGTCTGCACATTCAACGCCTCGGTGATATCGCTGGGCGCAGGGGCGCCAGTTTCACAACAGGTGATAAAGGCCCGCATTTCGTCTTTCAAGGGCTCGGCCTCTGGCACTGGCAAGGCTACCGGGCTGGCCCGATCAACGATAAAATGTTCTCCATTAAGGCGCATTGAATCTTGATATAATGTCAGTTTTTCAGGCCATGATTTGGTGTCATCAAAAACCATCGCGCCGGCGCTGCCGGTGACCGTTAACTGATGTTCCTTAAATGGGCTGAGCCAACTGGTCTGCATGCCTGCAGACAAACCGTTTTCAAACCCTAAAAAGCTGCTGAGGTAATCGACAACGCCGGCAGTCATATGGCTGCTACCAGCACAATGGATTTTGTTTGGCAGACTGCCAGCCAGTGCCAAAATGAGCGATAAATCATGCGGGCATAAATCAAATAATACTGACTCTGTGTTGCGTATACGGCCCATCGCCAGACGGTTTGCCTGAATGTGGCGCAGCTGGCCAATGGCGCCGGCCGCGACTTGCGACTGCAATTCACGAAAGGCCGCATGATAGCGGATCAGATGGCCAACCATAACTTGCCGATTGGCGGTGATGGCGGCATCGGCAATAGCGGTGGCGCCGGCTAGGGTCAAGGCTAGCGGCTTTTCAACATAAACATGTTTGCCGGCCTGTAACGCTGCGATGGCGAGCTGGTCATGGCTTGGGGCGGCGGTGGCAATGACAATGCCGCTAATCGATTGATCAGCAAGTATGGCATCAAAATCGCGGCTATTGGTGTGAAATTGTGCGGCAAATTCAGCAGCGTTTTCGGCATTCCTATCGGCGACAGCGGCCAGCACATCAAGCTGTGCTAAATTACGCGCGAGGTTACGACCCCACATACCGCATCCGATCAAGCCAATTTTTGTCATAGGATACTGCCGGGGATTGCGCCCGCCTCCGTGCCTTGTTGGGCTTGTCTTAATATGCCTCACGAATCGCGTCAATCGTTGCATTTTGTTACATTAATTGTGGCTCGCTATGGGGCGTGCCAGTGGTTTGGCTAGCCTTGCGCAGACGGTGCTGGCTGGGGTACAAGCGATAAAGCGCGGTGCGCCCGGCAGATATCCGACTTTTGTCATGGCGCTATAATGGAGATTTTTCGCATGGACGCCTCATCAGCCTTCAAAGACAGTTTACCCACCACCCCAGAACAATTGATTGCGCTGCTGACATCGTTGCAGATTAGCTTTACAACCCATACTCACCCACCCTTGCGCACCGTAGAAGACGCCAAGGCAATGCGCGGCGATATGGCGGGGGCGCATATAAAAAACCTGTATTTACGGGATCGTAAAAAACGCAATTTTTTAGTGGTGGCTGGAGAAGACAGGTCAATCGACTTAAAATCGCTTGATACGCAAATTGGCTGTGACCGCTTGTCATTTGGCAGCGCCGACCGGCTTTTTGAGATGCTTGGGGTGCGCCCCGGTGCCGTCAGCCCCTTTACCCTTATTAACGATCCCGACCACCAGGTGCATCTTGTGCTTGATGCCGATTTGGTTGATCAGCCCTGTCTGTACGCGCATCCGCTGGTCAATGATATGACAGTTGGGCTCAGCGGTGCTGATGTGCTGCGGTTTTTGGCGCATACCGGTCACCAACCGCAAATTTTGGATTTCACGTAACCGCTAGCACTAGTGGTCTTGTTTCGGTAATTTGCGATGCTTACATATTTGGTGGGCATATGTGACGGGTACAACCGATGGACACCGAGCATCTCCTGATGGGCGGTTTATGCTTTGACCAATCTAAAGGGCGTTGACAGCAACGTCGCACCTAATAAAGGACTTATGTTTATGGAACACATTTTTGCCGCAACAGCAGCGCCAGTTGACGTCGATATGAATAATTTTATGGCTGAAGTCATCGAAGGATCGTCCACCCAGCCGGTGATCGTACAGTTTTGGGCGCCATGGTGTGGCCCGTGTAAACAGCTTGGCCCGGTTCTGGAAAAAGTTGTGGCCGCGGCGCATGGCAAGGTCAAGATGGTGCGCGTCAATATTGATGAAAATCAGCAGATCGCCCAGCAAATGCGGGTACAATCGGTGCCAACCGTCTATGCGTTTGTGAATGGCCAACCAGTCGATGGGTTTTCCGGTGCGCAGCCTGAATCAACGCTCACCCAATTTATCGAAAAAATATCTGCCATGGGCGGCGCTGGCGCTGACATCGCTAATTTGCTTGAGGTGGCAAATGAAGCTGTTGAAAAGCAGGATTTTGCGTTGGCGATGCAAACCTATCAGCAGGTTATGGACGCCGATCCTGAATCAGCTGCAGCCTTGGCTGGTTTGGTGCGCTGTCTTACAGGCATGAAAGACCACGCCGCGGCGCGTGAAATTGTTGACCAGCTCAATGACGAATTTCGTGAGACAGCGGCCATGCAGACCGCTATCGCCGCCCTTGAGCTGGCCGAAAGAGCCGCTGCCTCAGCTGGTGATCTGGACACGGCCATGGCCGCGGTTGACAGTAACCCGAATGATTTGCAAGCCCGTCAGGATCTGGCGATGGCCTTGTTTGCCAGCGGTGATAATGCTGGCGCGATGGCCCAGCTGCTGGCCTCTATCCGTATTGACCGCAGTTGGAATGACGAGGCGGCGCGCATACAATTATTAGAGTTTTTCAAAACTCTTGGTGCCGCCAACCCAGATGTTAGCGCGGCGCGCCGGCAATTATCGACAGTGCTGTTTTCGTAAAGGCCAAAATTCTCGTATACGTCACAGCGACTTTTTAAGTGGTTTTAGTAAAGACAACAGCCCGACCGACAAAAGGAATGCTCCATGGCAGATGATATATTTCCCCAAGGCCTTGACAATTTGCCGGAGATCATTCCGATTTTTCCGCTTCCCAGTGCGCTGTTACTGCCGGATGGGCACTTACCGCTTAATATTTTTGAGCCGCGCTATATGGCTATGGTGCGGGCCGCGTTGGCTAGTCCTATGCGGCTTATCGGCATGGTCCAGCCAACTGAGGATAACAGCAATATCGACCCGCAATCACAGCCGGTGCCCGGGTTGTTTTCGATTGGTTGCGCGGGGCGCATTACCTATTTTCAAGAAACTGATGACCAGCGCTATCTGATCGCTTTGACCGGCTTGTGCCGGTTCCGCTTGGTGAACCAACAGCTGCAAGAGGCTGGGTTTCGCAACGCGCAAATTGATTGGACTGAATTTCAGGGTGATTTGCGCGGTGATACCAGTGATATTGACCGGCAGCCGCTGATCACTGTCATGAAGCAATATTTCAAACTCAAGGGGTTTGATGCCGATTGGGCACAGATTGAACAGTCAGACGACGATCAGCTTTTAGCAACCTTATCTATGGTATGCCCGTTTGATGTTGCCGAAAAACAAGCCCTGCTAGAGGCAAACGACACCGCCACGCGGGCGGATTTATTGATTGCTATGATGGAAATGGCGCTCCATGATGATAATGGAGGCCAAGATGCCAGACATTGATACATCACAATCAAACCCACCAGCAGATGTTGATCCGCGGCTGTTAGAGGTGCTGGTATGTCCGATAACCCGCAGCGCACTGCATTATGACCGATCGCGTCAGGAATTAATCAGCCAGCAAGCGCGCAAAGCCTACCCTATTCGCTCTGGTGTGCCGATCATGCTTGTTGAAGAAGCCCGTGACCTTGGCGATGACGAATAGGCGCACCGCCACCAAAAGACAGGGTTAATGGATAAAATGACAGCATCACAATCCCCCTCAATTTGGCCTGAAGAAATTCGATTATCGAAATCCAAGGACAGCCTTTTTGTGCGCTTTGATAATGGTTTTGAAACATCGTTATCAGCTGAATTATTGCGCGTTGAATCGCCCTCGGCAGAGGTGCAGGGCCATGGATCTGGCCAAAAAACCACCCCGTCAGGCAAGCGCATGGTGACGGTAGCTGGCATTGAGGCGGTTGGCAATTATGCCATTCGTATTAGCTTTAGTGATGGTCATGACACCGGTTTGTTTAGCTGGGATATTTTGCATGATTACGGGCAGCGCCAGCAAAGCTTGTTTGACGATTATCTTGGCCGGCTCGCCGCTGCCGGCGCCAGCCGCGATTAATCGGGCAGCCGTCCTTCCAGCAAATTTGCGCGCGATAGCACACCACCGCTAGCGATCGATTGAAACAGATTTTTGAGCGGGCTGGCATTGACCATGCTCATGCCTATGCCCGCCAGTTTTGCGATCTTGTTCGGTGCATATGACATCATCATGTTTAGGCCGCTTGTCATGGCTGTCATTGCCGCCACTTCACCTTGCCGACCACGTTGGTAGGCCTTTTGGACAGATGTATGGCCGGCTGGCAAGCCGCGCTTCTGGGCGGCGCTGACACAATCGGCTAAAATTGCCGCATCACCAAGTGCCAGATTATAGCCCTGCCCGGCCAGCGGGTGAATATGATGCCCGGCATCGCCGGCAAATATTAGATTATCTGTTCCCAGCTTGGGCATCCATGACGGTTGCAGCGGCCACATATCGCGCCTGCCTACAACCCGCATATAGCCAAGCTGTGGCCCAAAGGCGGCATTGCAGGCCCGATCAAAATCAGCATCATCCACAGCGGCCAGACTGGCTGCCGCGGCCTTTGGCATAGTCCAGACCAGCGATGCCAACCGTTCACCAAATGGCATCAGCGCCAGCGGTCCGTCAGGCAAAAACCGCTGGAAGGCCGTGTTGTCATGGTCGCGCTCCAGCGCCACCATCGCCGCCATTGCGGTTTGACGGTGTGCGGCTGTGAAATGGCGCACCCTGCTGGCCACGCGCAATTGACTGTGCGCTCCATCACAGGCGACAACCAAATCAAAATCTGGAACCGCCGCGTGGTTACAGACAAGTCTGGCCTTGCCAGCTATGGTTTCGAGCTTTGTAACGGTGGCTGGCTGAATGAGTGAAACCGGACGCTGTGCCAGCACCTCCTCAAGCGCATCAAGCAGCGCACCATTATCGACGACATAGGCCATCGGCTGGTCTGCATCATGCCACGTAAGGCCAAAATCGGTGCGCTGGTGGGCGCGCGTGCCGGCCCGGCTTGCCCCTTCGGCAATCATAATACGGGTAATTGGTGTCGGCGGCGTCTGAAGGCATGACCAAACGCCGAGCACATCGAGCATAGATTTGCCGGCGGCGTGCACGGTTGTGGTGCGGTTGTCACTTTGGCGACGTTTGGCCGCGGCGGGGGCTTGCCGGATGAGGGTAATTGATGGCCCGCAATGTGACAATGCAATGGCCATCATGACGCCGGTTAACCCGCCCCCAACAATACCAATGTCAGACATTATGTCACCCCGCCCGTTACTTGAAAATGCGTTGCAATAATGTCGGTTGCCAAAGCACCAAGATCATCCCCATCGAATAAATAGCTGTGACAACCGGCGTTTTGGCCAGCTTCAATATCGCTCTTACGGTCTCCTATCATCACTGACCGACGCAGATCAAGTTGCCATTTTTCGGCAAGGTCAAACAACAAGCCGGCTTTGGGTTTGCGGCAGCGGCATGGGGTTTTCAAGGCGGCGGTCACGGCGTTCGGGTGATGTGGGCAATAGGCAATATCTTGAATGGCACCACCCTCTTTATGTGCCATCGCCATAAGATGCTGATGAAATCTGTGCATATCATCAAGGGTAAAAAACCCGCGGCCAATGCCGCCTTGGTTGGTAACAATAAACACCGGAAGACCGGCCGCCCGAAACGCCCTAAGCGCGGCTGGCGCACCTTGTACCCATTGAAATTTATCAATCTCAAAACTATAGCCTTCATCAACCGTCAAGGTGTTGTCGCGATCAACAAAAATAGCTGGTACAAGTGGCATGCGTTTATCGCTCTGTGGTCTATCAAAAATCATTAGGGTGGGTTGCTGACCAGTTTACGCGAATCAATAGTTTTTGCTAGTGACTTAACATTGCTCCTGCCGGTGTCATGCGCTACCAATGACGTGAACATATGATAGTGATTATTTTTGGCGTGATGTGCCGATTAACGGCATGGTTTTTTTGGAGCGTTTGACAGCCTATGGAACTGAACCCAGCACATGCTATTTTTGATGGCAATATGTTTGTCCAATTACGGTCAATTTTAGACCCGATTGTACCACCACCATCATTGCCCCTGCTCGATATGTCGATTGGCGAGCCACAGATGCCGCCATCTGCATTATTGCTGGAAAGTGTGGCCCGCCATAATGCGGGGTGGCAATTTTACCCAAAGGCTACCGGCAATGCACGGTTTACGGCGGCTATTCAGGGCTATATCGACCGACGCTGGCCAGCCGCCAGCGGGCTGGCGGCCGACACCCAGATAATACCGGTTCCCGGCACCCGTGAGCCGCTGCATCTGCTAGGACAAGTGGTAGCAGGCACCAAACTGGGTGGGGTGGCGCTGGTCACCAACCCATTTTACCATTCGTGGCGTGCCGGAGCGCTGGCAAGCGGCGCTGAGATACAGTTTCTCAATAGTGGTGCGAATCATAATTTCATTCCTGATTTGGCTGCGGTTGATGCAGATATCTGGGCGCGCACGACCATTTTATATTTGTGCAGCCCAACCAATCCGCATGGCAGTGTGATGGATTTGGACTATCTAACATCGGCCTTAAGATTGGCGCGCCAGCATGATTTTCTGGTGGTGATGGATGAATGCTACAGCGACATATGGCGCCGTACGCCGCCGCCCGGTATGATCGAAGCCGCGGCAGCGCTGGCTGATGATGCGGCTGGGGTGGACCCGCTGCACAATCTGGTGGTGCTAAACTCACTGTCAAAACGCTCTGGTGCGGCGGGCTTGCGTGCCGGCTTTATGGTTGGCGACCAGAGGGTGATTACGCATTATTTGAAAATTGTGGCGAATGGTGGGTCTTTGGTGCCCACACCATTGCTGGAAGTGGCGGCCGATCTATATAATGATGATGGCCACGTCGCCAATATTAGGTCTTATTATAATAATAATTTTGATCTGGCCGCGGCACATTTGCATATAACCCCGCCGGAAGGGGGGTTTTTCTTGTGGCTAAAAGTTGATGATGACATTGATTTTGTGCAAAGATTAATGGCGGAACAGGCGGTTCGGGCGTTGCCCGGCAGCTTTATGGCAGCGACAACTGACAGCGGCAATCCGGGCCGCGGCTATGTGCGGCTTGCCTTAGTGCATGATGCTGCGGCTACCGCTACCGCTTTGCGCCGCATAGCGGATCTTCGTGATCAGGCATAACGGCGCCGGGGACAGTTAAGACAATGGCAGTAAGCGACGAAAATAAGCCTGTATTATCGCCGGTGATGGTGCAGTTTCTGCGCCGCCGGCTGATGGAAATATGCGGTATTGCGTTGATTGTTTTGGGGCTGGCGCTGGTGGTAGCGTTGGCTAGTGCTGGCACGCATGACCCCTCATTTAATCGGGTATCAACCGCGCCGGTCTTGAACTTGCTGGGGCCGCTTGGGGCGAATATATCGGCTGTGCTGCTTGGGGCTGCCGGGTTGGCGGCGTTTTTTCTGGCGCTTACCCCGGTGCTGTGGGGCATTCATTATATACGCAAGCAGCCCTTGGCACGGTTGGAATGGCGGCTGTTGCTATGGCCACTGAGCGTCGGGTTAATTGCGGCTGGTTTGTTTGGTTTGGATGGTGGCGATACCAGTGATAATGGCGGCGCTGTTGGCGCGGTGCTGGTCGGCATGGTGATGCAATTTGTGCGACCAATGCCCGCCATGCTTGGGCTCGAAACTGTGCATTATGTTGGCGCTGGCTTTGGCTTTCTGGGTGCTATTTTATGGATTTGGGTGGCAGCGCTTTCGCGGCGTGAATGGGTTGTGGTGCAGGCGCCGGCGGCGTCTATTGTCGCTGCTGTCAGATATGTCCTAAAGCGCGGTGCCGCGGTGATGGCGCGCCAGTCTTCGGGTGATGATGTTGCCGAAACCGCGGCGCCGCGCCGCCCTAAAAAGGTTGCAAAAACCCGCCAAGAACCGGTACTGATTGACGCCGTTCCGCGCCGTGCCAAAGCCGCTAAGTCACAGACCACAAATAACCAGCAAGATAGCCTTGATTTTACCGGCAGTGGTGCATTTCAGTTGCCGCCACCACGTTTGTTGAATGCGCCTGGCAAAGCCTTGTCCGCCCCATCAAAACAGGCCCTTCAAGACCGCGCTACGGCGTTGGAAAATGTGCTGTCGGACTTTAGTGTGAATGGCAGTATTGCCGATGTGCGCTATGGGCCGGTTGTAACGCGCTATGATCTGAACCCGGCGCCGGGTACAAAATCGCAGCGGGTAATTTCGCTTGCCGATGATATTGCGCGCTCGATGAGCGCCATTTCGGTGCGGGTGGCGGTGGTGCCAGGACAAAATGTGATTGGTGTTGAATTACCTAATGAAGACCGCCAGACGGTAATGTTGCGCGATATTCTTGATGATGACACATGGGCCAAAGACAAATCAAATCTGCCGATGGCGCTTGGTAAAGATATTGCCGGCGCGCCGGTGGTGGTTGATCTGGCAAAAATGCCGCATTTATTGGTGGCGGGTACCACCGGGTCGGGCAAGTCGGTGGGCATTAACGCGATGATTCTATCGCTGTTGTATCGCCACACGCCGGAAACCTGCCGGATGATTATGGTCGATCCAAAAATGCTGGAATTATCGGTCTATGACGGGATTCCGCATTTGTTAAGCCCGGTGGTTACCGACCCCACAAAGGCAGTAACTGCATTGAAATGGGCAGTGCGTGAAATGGAAAACCGCTATCGCAACATGGCCAAGATGGGCGTTCGGAATATCACCGGCTATAATGAGCGGTTGGCCGAGGCACGTGCCAAAGGCGAGGTATTGACGCGTCGTGTGCAAACCGGATTTGACCCAGAAACCGGAAAACCGGTTCATGAAGAAGAGGTTCTGGATCTAGCACCGCTGCCGTTCATTGTTGTGATTATCGACGAGGTGGCGGATTTGATGCTGGTCGCCGGCAAAGAAATTGAAGGCGCCGTGCAACGTTTGGCACAGATGGCGCGGGCGGCGGGTATCCATGTTATTATGGCGACCCAGCGCCCATCGGTTGACGTTATCACCGGCACCATCAAAGCCAATTTTCCAACAAGGATTAGTTTTCAAGTCACCTCGCGCATTGATAGCCGCACCATTCTTGGCGAACAGGGCGCCGAACAGCTGTTGGGCCGCGGTGACATGCTGTTTATGGAAGGCGGCGGCCGCGTGGTGCGGGTGCATGGCCCGTTTGTTGATGATGGCGAGGTTGAAGCTGTTGCCAATTTCCTTAGACAACAAGGCGAGCCTGAATATGATGACCGGGTTGTCGAAGATCCTGCCGAGGCTGCTAATGCCGAAGATGGTGGTGAAATGCCAACCGGCAACAGCCTCTATGAACAGGCTGTGCAGCTTGTGGTGCGCGAACAAAAGGCATCGACCAGTTTTGTGCAGCGGCATTTGAAAATAGGCTATAACCGGGCCGCCACCATCATCGAAGATATGGAGCGCAACGGCGTCATCAGCGCCGCTAACCATGTTGGCAAACGCGATGTGTTGATGAATAATGATGCTGATCAAGGCAGGCTGTAGCGATGCGAAATAGCCTGTTATATTCTATCAAATATATGCTCTTTAGTGGCGTTGTCGCGCTTTTGTGTGTTGCCAGTGTGGCCAAGGCAGATGCCCTGCGCCAAGCCGAAAATTGGTTTTCTGGTGTGACCACATTGCGCGCCGATTTTACGCAAATTGCCTCTGATGGATCAGCCGCAGAAGGGCGTCTTGTGATGCGCCGTCCAAGCCGTCTTAAAATTATTTATAACAGCTCGCCGCCGTTGAATTTAATCACCACCCCGATTTGGCTTCATGTTGACCAACCAGAAGATAGCTTGCTCACCAGCTATCCTATTAGTGAGACCCCATTATCGTTGATTTTGACTGATCCAGTGTCGCTGCGGCCAGTCGGCTATGACACCATAGTGACTGACAGCAGCGCCGGCATCATTCAAATCACTTTGCACAAGGATAGCGGTGAAGGGGCCGGCCGGCTAACCCTCGAATTTACCGAAAAACCGTTTCAATTGAGGCGCTGGATCGTTGAAGATATCGCTGGCGTGAAAACCAGTGTGACTTTGCAAAATATGGTGTTTGGCCAGCCGGTGTCTAATACAGAATTTAGCCTGCCAAATTACACTCAAAAGTAAGTGCCTATTTAGGGCGTTTATACCGCTTTGGCAAACGCACGTATACGCCGGTTAATGGAGTCAATTTTGGGATATGGAATATAATGAAACTAGCCACTTGGAACATTAATTCAGTGCGGCTGCGGCTTCAGCTTGTGCTTGAATTTCTGCACAAAAACGACATCGATGTTTTATGTCTGCAAGAGACTAAGACTGTAAGCTAACTAACTGATAAATAACTATTCATTGTTTCAATCTTTGGAGTAAAACTGGAGTAATCCCTTAATTTGTCTTGCTCGTTGGAGTAAAACTGGAGTAAAGCCCAGAAATGAAACGGATTGAGACAACATTTCATCACAATAGAGAACTTTTGATATATCGTGTTCTGCACGATAACGGCAGAACAATGAATAGCTGGTATTACGCGATTAATATTAGCGGTCACAAAACAATCAAAGACAAATCAACTAAACAGCGTGAATTCGCATAAGCGTTGATGTTCGCTGAAACTCAATATCAAAAATTAAAAGAACGAGCGATGATGGGAATAAGCATCGCCGCCACCAATTATGAGCAAGTTTTTAAGCAAGCGCTGAAATATTATCAGGATCGTGAAAAAGCGGGTCTGCTTGATCCGTTGAGGTTTCACCGTTTTGAAGCCGTAAATTCACGCGCTGTTATTCCGTATTTTGAAGAAATTGATCGTGACTTTGCGGAGATCAATTCGCTTGATATTGAAAATTGGATTGTCTGGCGTAAGGCAAAAGGGCAACGCCAAAGAGGGTGGCACAATAAATCTAAACTTCCAGAATTTCATCCTGACAGACCAGTTTCAAACGGAACCATCAATATGGAATTACAGATGATCAGGATGGTTTATGACTATGCAGAAAAAGCAGAATTAACGCTTCCAGCTCAACGTCCAAAAATTCAAAGTTTGAGACACTCAATCAAACAAACTCGACGCCCACATTTCACATTCTCAGAGTGGAACAAAATCACTCAATATCTCACCAATCAATATTTGGACGATATGCCGCCACACATGGCAAAAACTAATCTTGCGCCGATCTATGCGTTTTACAGGCGCAACAATCAATATTTTTGGCAGTTGCTGTTTATGACGATGTGTCGAGTTGGTGAGTTGAAAGAGCTGCGATGAGGAAACATCGATCATCGCACTATCAAAGATCATGACGGAAAACGAGTGAAGCGTTTGATCTTGTCAGTTGATGGCAAAACAGGAAAACGACAGGTTGTGTGTCAGCCATATGCGGCAAAGATGTTTGATGATTGGAAAAAGCATTGTCAGCAATTCAATCTCACAACGGATGCCAGTGATTTAGTTTTTAGACATCCTGACAATACAAATCAGGGAGAAGCTAAAATCGGACAAGTGATTGGCACGACTAACGTTGCATTCAAACGTGTTCTGAAACGGTTGAAATTATCAACGGATGCAAACGGCAATCAGAGAACAGTCTATTCGATCCGTCACAGTGCAATCAGCAATGCGCTCAGACGAAATGTGTCACTGAATGCAGTTTCAAAAAATGCTGGCGTATCATTGGAAACTCTCAGTCGTGAGTATGACCACACAGAAAGCGCCGATTATATTTTGGAGATGACGAAACACGACTATACTGGATTTGATCAGATGGAGGCGCAAAGATAATGACGTTCTCTGAAGCATATTGGACTGTCCAACTGGTATTGATAGTTGGTGTTATGATATTCTCTGTTGAGAATGATTGTGGAACCGTGTAGGAAACAGTCACAACTTTAGGT
>Ga0181600_10001089_pt1 | contig 21067 bp, 14 predicted proteins | sample 041ome_2_FD_132982 | JGI IMG/M metagenome (GOLD analysis project Ga0181600, IMG submission 132982) | Coastal salt marsh microbial communities from the Groves Creek Marsh, Skidaway Island, Georgia - 041406US metaG (megahit assembly) | ecosystem: Environmental > Aquatic > Marine > Intertidal zone... | reverse complement strand
CTGCTGGGTCGGCTGATGATCTATGACGCACTCGAGATGTCTTACCGGCAGGTGAAGATCCGCAAGGATCCCCAGTGCGCGGTCTGCGGGGAGAATCCCACGGTGACCGAACTCATCGACTACGAGGCGTTCTGCGGGACGATCTCGGATGAGGCAGCTGAAGCGGCCAGGGACTCCACCATCACCGCCGTGCAGCTCAAGGACATGCTCGACGCCCGCGAGGCAGGCGAGGAGGACTTCATTCTCATCGACGTCCGCGAGCCCAACGAGTTCGAGATCGTCAGCATCGACGGCGCCGTGCTGATTCCCAAGGGCGAATTCCTCGACGGATCCGCACTGGAGAAGCTGCCCAACGACAAGCGGATCGTCCTGCATTGCAAGGTCGGCGGGCGCTCGGCTGAGGCCCTGGCTGTCGTCAAGGGAGCGGGCTACTCCGATGCGGTGCATGTCGGCGGCGGCATCCTGCAGTGGATCGCCCAGGTGGAGCCGGACAAGCCCGCCTACTGAGCGGTCCACCTCGGCGCCCGGTGCCACGGAATCTTGGGTCGTCTGACCAATTGGCCCTCCGTGTGACCTTTCCTGACTGGTCTTTGACTGCATCAGCCGGTCACTGACCTGACAATCGCCCTTCTGCGGTATCTGCGCACACCCTCCTGGCCCCACCCTGAATTAGGGAGCCACGAAGGGGGTGAGAGGGATGACAATGCGCAGGAGCAGCGACATCAGTCGCAGTACGACGAGATCAAAGAAGACGCGCGGATGGACGGCCGTAGTGGCCGTAGCCTCCGTTTTGGCGGCATCACTGACGATGGCAGTTGGGGTTGCAGCTACCACCGACGGCAAGATCATGATTTGTCACGCGACGAGTTCAGAGACGAACCCGTACACCTCACCAGAGGTTTCGATGTCGAGTGGCGATGAGGCCAACAATCCGGACCTGAACGGCCACGGCGGTGATGCAGGCGACATCATTCCGCCGTTCACGTACACATACACCGAGAAGGGTGTGGGGCAGAACCCCGACGTAGTGGTGACGGTGACCTTTGGTGGATTGAACTGGGACGCTGCTGGCCAGGCGATCTACGCCAATGGCTGTGTCGTGCCGCCGACGGTGTTCACGGGTGAGGCGACGGTGTCGGATTCGGTGACGATCTGCACGGTTGATGACGTGACGCAGACGGTGGAGTACACGTCTGGGCTTGTGACGGAGACGAGTGAGGTGTCGCAGGAGGCTGCGGATGCAGCGGCGCTGGCTGCTGCTGAGGTCGCGGCTGCGGCAGATCGTGCGGCGCAGCTTGCGCAGTACCCGGACTACACGTCGGGTGCCTGCCAGGCGCCCACGACCCCGCCGACGACCCCGCCGACAACTCCGCCGACGCCGACAACGGTCGCACCGGTGCTGCCAGCCACGATCGTGGAGACGGTTGAAGAGCCGGTCACACCGACCGAGCCTGAGCAGGTCGCGGTTCCGCTGCCGGCCACGGTCGAGGAGCCGGAGGAGCCCGAGGTTGTCTCGGTACCGCTGCCGGCCACGGTCAAGGTGCCTGCTGCAGTGCCCGCAGGTGACGGCTCAAGCCAGCAAGGCGCACCCATGGGAGCGATGGCTCTCCTGGTGGCCAGTCTGATCGGAATCGGAGCGGCGGGAACCCGCCTCCTGATTCGCAGGCAGTAGCACCACACGACGGAGCCCCGCCTTCAGGCGGGGCTCCTGTCATGCTCGTTGCTGCGTCAGTCGGTGGGGTCGTCCGGCCTCGAGGAGCCCACCTAGTGACGCAGCAAGGGTCTACTCGCTCGCCTCGGTCCAGCCTTCGCGCTTGTGACTGCCGTCGCAGAACGGCTTGCTCTTGGAATGCCCGCAGCGGCACAGGTAGGCCTTCGAGGTCTCGCGAATCACGGTGCCGTCAGGGGCGACGATGCGCACGTCCCCATCGACTTCGAGAGGGCCGTCGGTGGTCGGGATGATCTTCACTTCGCTCATGGCGCCAGTGTGGCGCAGACCGAGGGTGCGCGCATGTCAACGACAGGCCGCGCCCCGCTCGCAAACGACGTCAGCCGGCGACGATGTCCCCATCGGGGTTCGACACGACTACCCCGATCGACTCCATCCACGCGATGGCCTGCTCGACTGCTGAGGGATCCCCGCCGAGGTCGCAGACCATCCAGCCGCTGTGATCCTGAATGAGGGCGCGTCGGATGTTCGGGACGACGCCGAACCGCGTGACGATCTCGTAGATCACCGGGTCCGTCGCAGGGCCCGGGGGAAAGGTCAGTTGGACATGTCGCGGGTTCTCGCTCACAGTGCGCCCTTCTTGGTCAGCCAGTTGAAGGCCCAGTAGCCGGGGATCGTCGGGATCCAGAACGTGATCAGACGGTAGAGCAGCACGGCCGAGACGGCGAGGCCGGCATCGAGGCCACCGGCTGTGAGGCCCGCTGCGAGGGCGGCCTCGACCGCACCCAGGCCACCGGGAGTCGGCGCGGCCTGGCCGATCGTTGCGCCGGCGAGATAGACGACGCCGACAACGGCGATGCTCATGCTGCCGTCGAACGCTAGGACACACGAGTAGAGGACGCCGATGTAGGCAAGGTTCAGCAGCAGGATGCCGCCGATGCCCTCCAGCAGCTTCAGGGGTCGCTGGGCGACGGTCACGAGTCGGGGTCCGACCTCCTTCAGGAGGGGACCGACGCGCTTGGCGATCAGGCGCCGCACTGCGGGGACGGCCAGCAGCGCCAGGATCAAGATCAGCACCGCGACCACGATCACCACGGCGATGCGTGGCGGGTCGAAGGTCAGATCCGTCTGAGTGCCCGCGGCAATGCCGAAGCCGAGGAGCAGCAGGATGTGGAAGACGAAGGCCATGACCTGTGACACCCCGACGCTTGCTCCGGCGAGGGCTGGGTGGAGTCCTGCCTTCTGCAGGAACCGCACGTTGATGGCGATCGCGCCGAGCGTCGGTGGCGAGACGAGTGTCGCGAAGTCACCGGCGATCTGGGCCATGATCGTGCGGTGCAGGGGGAGTCGCTCAGGAACGAATCCCGACAGTGACCAGGCGGCACCGAAGTAGGTGATGATCGCGAAGGCGAAAGCGGCGGCCATCCAGGCCCAGTCGGCGGTGCGGAGCAGGCCGACGAGGTCCACCTGCGCGAGCTGCGAGATGAGCACGTAGCCGGCGATCGTGCCGACGATGATCATGATCAGCGTGCGTGGTCGGAACCGTTCGAAGTTGATCTGCTCGTCGTTAGCGCCGGGCCGGATCTCCGCCAGGGCGTCGCGGAGGGCGACAAGGACGTCCTTGCGCTTGCGGATGGTTCGACGCGTGGCCGGTGACAGGGCGACCGGCTGAAGCGCAGGCAGGCAGTGCGCGAGCCCCTCTGTTCCGAGCACCGTCCGGCCGGTGGCGACCGCCCGCGTCACATCGGTGAGGAGGGCGAGTGTCGTGAGCAGTTCCGCGGTGTCGATGCGCTGGGCGAGGTCACCGGCGGCGATCGCTCCCGTCGCGCCGCCGATCAGCCACACGGAGCCGTCCTCAGACCGGATCAGGTGCTCGGGTGACAGCGATCGATGCGTGATCTGGCTCTCGTGCAGGGTGCGCAGCGCGCGCCAGGCGCCGACGAGATCCTCATCGGTGACCTCCTCCAGCTCGCTGAAGCGGGTGCCGAGGATGTACTCATGCGCCATGAGGACGGAGTCCGGTCCGACCTCGGATGACAGCAGCAACCGGGGGACAGGAGCGCCGGCGGCCTGTGCGGCATAGGACACCAGCGCCGAGTGATCCAGGGATCGGCGCATGTTGAAGGCCCCGGTACGCGAATCGTCGCGCAGACGCAGGCTCGTCCAGATGGCATTGGCCAGGCCAGCGCCCTCGAGGTCTCGGTCGAGAACGGTGACGAGGAACTGCCCCCCAGCGCGAGACGTGGCGAGGTAGCGGCGCCCACGGCTGGTGGACTCCAGCGCCTGCAGGACAGTGATGGGGAAGCCGCCGCGGTCCAGCGCAGCGGCCACCTCCAGGCCGCTGGGCCGGGTCGTGGGGGTGCCCGCGGCGTAGCGGGTCATGAGGCCCACGGCCCATCCGGTGGTCAGTGAGATGCCGACGCCCGCGAAGGTGATGCCTCCGCTGAGCAGGCTGACGATGATCAGCGAGCCGATGACAACGACGGTCAGCACGTTCCACGGGCGCCGACCCATGGTCCGGGCGACGGTCAGGAAGGCCACCAGACCGCCGAGAATCGGGGTGGTGGTGGCGGCCGAGGCGCTCGTCGAACCCGCCAGCGCGACGAGCAGGGCCGGCACGTCCAGTGCGGAGATGCCCCAGGAGACGGCGGTGAGAACCACGATTCCCAGGAACAGGGCGACGAGCGCGTCGAACAGCTGACGCACTCGTCGGCGCAGGACCATGGCGACCGCGACAGCGATCGGAAGTCCGAGCGTGCCCAGGCCCCCGATGATGTTGAGGACGAGCACGACGAGGGACGGAAGCAGCGAGGCCCCGGTCTCCAGGTCGCTGTCCAGGCCGGCGGCCGTATCGGTGGCGAAGTAGGCCAGCAGGATGATGCCGGCCGTGATGGCGACGGCGAGCACGAACCGGGCGAGGTCAAGCGGGCGGCGCACGCGCCGGGGAATCCGGGGATCCTCGATCACGGCCGTGTGCGGCTCGGACGTCACCGGGGGCACAGGGGACTGGAGATCCTCGTCCTCAGCAGAGCTGGGGGTGGGGGCCTCGGGACTCACAGACCCGATGGTCCCAGACTCCGAGCCACGGGTGTCGCACCCGGGTGGTATCCATGCCTCATGGGCTGGCGCTTGGAGGTCGACGCAGAGCCGGCGCCGTCCGTCCCCGATCTTGACGCCGAGCAGGCCGCGGTCGTGGCGCATCGCCGGGGGCCGCTCCTCGTGCTGGCTGGCCCGGGCACGGGCAAGACCACCACCATCGTGGAGGCCATCGCCGCTCGGCTGAGCGATCCGGAGGACCACCTGCCGGCCGATGCGATCCTCGCGCTCACCTTCGGCCGCCGCGCGGCCCTGGAACTGCGTGACCGTGTCACTGCTCGCGTGGGGGGCGGGCTGATCCCGACCATCGCTACCTTCCACTCCTTCGCCTTCGGCCTGTTGCAGCAGACGGCGACACCCGAGGAGTACACGAATCCACCACGCCTGATGTCTGGTGCTGAAGAGGACGTGCGGATTCGTGAGTTGCTCCGCGGGGCCGTCGTCGATGGATCGGTGGACTGGCCGGAGGACCTCACCGGGGCACTGCCGACCCTCGGCCTGGCCAATGAAGTGCGCGCCGTCCTCGTTCGGGCGCGCGAACTCGGTCTCGACGGGCCAGCCCTCCGACGCATCGGCCGTGCGGAGAATCGGCCGGCCTGGGTGGCCGTCGGGCAGCTGGTCCAGCAGGAGCAGGAGGTCATGGCACTCGAGAACGTCCTCGACTACAGCGAGCTCGTCCTCCAGGCAGTTGTCCGGGCCCAGGACCCTCAGGTGCAGAGCAGGCTCAGGTCGCGGTACCGCGCCATCTACGTGGATGAGTACCAGGACACCGATCCTCTGCAGGTCGCGCTCCTGCGCGCGCTGGTGGGACCGGACACCTGCGTCGTCGCCGTGGGTGATCCCGACCAGGCCATCTACGGCTTTCGCGGCGCGGACATGCACGGGCTGCTCAGGTTTCCGCAGACCTTTCGGACGGCAGCCAATGAACCGGCACCGATCATCGTCCTGCGCACGGCCAGGCGATTCGGCCCACGCATCCGTGCTGCCGCCGGATCTGTTCTGGGGACTCGTCTTCCGGTCGGACTGCCGCCGGATCTCCTGCTGCGACATCGCCAGCCCGCGTGCGCCGAGGTCGCGGATCCCGCCATCGACGACCTCATCACCCTGCGCACCTTCCCCGATCGCGGTTCGCAGGCCGCGCATGTGGCTCGGGAGATTCGGCAGGCCCACGTGCGCAGGTCGGTGCCCTGGACGCAGATGGCGGTCCTCGTGCGCTCGAGCGCCGACATCCCGCCCATCCACCGCGCCCTGCGCGCCGCGGGGATACCGGCCGTCGTCGCAGCAGACGAGATCCCCCTGAAGAACGAGCCAGCCGTGGCGACACTGCTCGCCGTTCTCAGCCTGGCTGCCAGTCCTCCGACGGCGTCGCCGACCCAGGTCCTGGACGTGCTGTCGGGTCCGATCGTCGGTCTGACGCCCAGCGATCTCCGCCGCCTCGGACGAGCACTGCGCGACGGTTCGCGCCAGTCGGGCTATGCCGCCCCGCCCTCGGCGGATCTGATCCATGAGTACGTCCTTGGATCCCTTCTTGGCCGTCCGGCGGGGGCGGTGGCGCTGCCACCGGACGACGAGGCGACGGTCGCCATTCGGCGGCTGGCGGGCATGCTCGCCGAGGCGCGCGGACAGATCGAGGCCGGCGCGGATCCGCAGGAGGTGCTCTGGACCCTCTGGTCCGGCGCGAGCAATCCGCACGGGTGGCCCGAGCGCCTGCGTGCCGCGGCACTGGCCGGCAGCGCCGCGGCCGATCACGATCTGGATGCCGTGATGGCGCTGTTCGACACGGCCGCGCGCCTCGCGGGGCGCTATCCGGGATTCCTCGGCGTGCGAACGTTCATCGAGACCCTTGCCGATCAGCAGTTGCCCGCGGAATCTGTGGCCGACCGGGGTGCCCGCGCCGACGCTGTGCGGCTGCTCACCGCCCATCGAGCCAAGGGGCTGGAGTGGGATGACGTCTGGGTCGTCGGAGTGCAGGAAGGCCGATGGCCAGATCTGCGGGCTCGGGGATCGACCCTGCGTGCGGAGGAGCTGTCGACGCAGGGGATCGGCACCGGTCCACGACCTGCTGACCTGCTGGAGGAGGAGCGTCGGCTCCTCTTCGTCGCCTGCACGCGCGCGCGGCACCGTCTACATGTGAGCGCCGTCGCCGAGCCGGACGACGCCGGTGACCAGCCGAGCAGGCTGTTTCGCGACCTCGCGCTGCACCTCGGCCACGACATCGAGGCGATGGCCACCTCGAGGCCCGTGCATCCGTCCTCGCTGGACGGCTTGGTTGCTGAACTTCGATCCGTGGCCATGGATGCGAGGGCATCGCAGGCCCTGCGCGACGCTGCCGTCGCGCGCCTCGCAGCGATGGCCGCCGAGCGTGACGAGCAGGGTCGGCCACTGGTCCCCCTCGCTGATCCGGCCACCTGGTGGGGCATGCGCGACGTCACGGTGAACGACCGTCCGCTCCGGGATCCGTCCGAGCCCGTGTCCATTTCCGGCAGCATGCTCGACACCGTTGTCGAATGCCCTCTCACGTGGTTCCTGAAGCAGGAGGTGCACGCGGAAACCCCTCGCGGAACGGCCACCAGCTTCGGCAGCATCGTCCATGCGGTGGCGGACTTCGTCGCGAAGGGGGAGGTGGCCCCGGAGTTGGCCGCCATGGATGCCGAGGTCGATCGGGTGTGGCCTGCGCTCCGATTCGAAGCCCGTTGGCAGTCGGCGGCGGAGCGGGCGGAGGCCACGGCCGCGCTGGACCGATTCCTGAGGTATCACCAGAAGGCCGAGCGCGAACTGGTCGACACGGAGACGGGGCTGCGGGCTCAGATCGTGGTGACTACCCCCTCGGGCGAGACGGATCGGGTGGCCCTGAGTGGGTTCGTCGACCGCATCGAGCGCGACGATGACGGTCGCCTCGTCGCCATCGACCTCAAGAACATGCGTTCGGCGGCGTCGGGAAAGCAGATTCCCGAGCATGGCCAGCTCGGCGTGTATCAACTCCTGCTCGAGCGGGGAGCAGCCTCTGATCCGTCCTTGTCCGAGTCACTCCCCGACACTCCGCGACCGGTTGGTGGGGCGGCCCTGGTGCAGCTCCGGCTCGATGCCGGTCGAGGATCCACGGAGGCCAAGGTCCAGTTCCAGGAGCCCGTTCCGCCTGACGAGCCGACGTGGGTCGAGCAGCGGCTCGGTGCGGCCGCCGAGGTGCTCCGCTCGGACACCGTCGTGGCGACCGTCGGCAGCGCCTGCCAGTACTGCTCCTATGCGACCACCTGCCCGGCGCAGCCCGAGGGCGAGCAGGTGATTCCATGACCGACATCTCTCGTGCGGATTTGGACTCCGCGCTGGGGCTCACCCTCACGGACGAGCAGTGGGGAGTCGTCTCGCGATCGATGTCGCCGGCGGTGATCGTCGCGGGTGCGGGCTCAGGCAAGACCACGTCCATGTCTGCGCGCGTGGCCTGGCTGGTGGCCAGCGAGCACGTGCGACCAGACGAGGTCCTCGGACTGACGTTCACAACGAAGGCCGCGGGGCAGCTGCTTACCTCCATGCGCGGTGCCGTGGATCGTTTGATCGAGGCCGACGTCATCTTTGGCGTGGATGACTCGGGGGAGCCGATCGGCGAACCTGAGGTGCTGACCTATCACGCCTTCGCCGCCCGCATCCTCAGCGAGCACGGCATCAGGATCGGCCGGGAGCCGGATGCACTGGTGCTCACGGACGAGGCCCGGCGCCAGCTTGCCTACAGATTCGTGTGTCGCTCGTCCGCACCGCTGTCGGCCATCGGACGCGGGCCGGTGGCCGTGACATCGGACCTCCTGCACCTCGATGACGAGCTCACCGAGCTCGCCATCGACCCGGCACAACTGCGCACCTTCGATCACGACCTTGTGGAGTGGCTCCGGGGTCATGAGCAAGACGGTGGCCTGCAGGTGATCGGACGAGACATGCTCGCGACATCCACCAGCAGATCCGTGATGGCAGATCTGGTGGACGAGTGGCGAGCCGAGAAGGCCGTGCGAGAGGTCATCGACTTCGCTGACCAGATTCGACTTGCGGGGCAGATCGTCGCACGCTTCCCGGAGGTGGTCGCGGAACTCCGAACTCGATACGCGACGGTTCTGCTCGACGAGTATCAGGACACATCGATTGCCCAGCGCGAACTGCTCCAGCGCATCTTCGGGGGTGGACATCCCGTCCTGGCTGTCGGCGATCCGTGTCAGGCGATCTACGGTTGGCGTGGGGCCAGCGTGGACAACATCGAGAGCTTCCCGAGGCACTTTCCGCTGCGGGAGGATCTTGACGGCGCGGTGGAGGCAGATCGACATGCGCTCTCGCTGAACCGGCGCTCGGGTCCGACTGTTCTCGATGTCGCGAATCGAGTGTCCGAGCGTCTTCGCTCGGTGCATCGTGGTGTCGAGCCGCTGAGTGCGGGAGACAACGGCAAGGGTCCGGGTGCGGTCACCTGTGCACTGTTCGAGACGTATGCCGATGAGGTCGACTGGGTCGTCCACGAGATCCAGAGAACGCATGCGTCGGGGCGCGTGCCCTGGCAGGACATCGCCGTACTGGCGGCGACCTCGCGCGACCTCGTCGCGGTCGAAGCAGCACTTCGGCGGCAGGGAGTGCCCACGCAGCTCGCGGGTTCGGCCGCGCTGCTGTCCCAGCCCGCCGTGATCGATGTGCGGTCCATGCTCGAGGTGATCCATGATCCCTGCGCCAATCCGGCCTTCGTGCGACTGGCGGCGGGCCCGCGATGGGCAATCGGTGCGCGAGATCTGGCGGCGCTCGGTGCGCGCGCCGCGGAGCTGGCAGGCGGACGTTCCCGAGGGGAGCATGCGGATCTGGCACAGGCCTTGGACGAGGCGGTGGCGGGCACCGACATCGTCGAGGCGGTGTCCTTGACCGAGGCCCTGATGGATCTTGGCGACCTGACGTCATACTCGCCGGCGGCGGCGCAACGATTCCGCGAGATGGCCGATGAGATCGCCTCCTTGCGCCGTCATGCGGGCGATCCGCTGCCGGACTTCATCCTCCGGGTGATGCGCGCCTCGGGCATCGAGGTGGAGGCCGCGTTGCGGGGGTCCGATCAGGCCGATCATCAACTCCATGCCCTGCACGCCCTCGTCGATCTGTCCGTGCAGTTCAACGACGTGGACGGACGCATCGGCCTGGGCGCCTTTCTCTCCCGGTTGCAGGATGCCGAGCGGTTCGAGGTCGACCTCGACTTCGAGGTCGCGCCTGGTGCGGATGCCGTGTCACTGCTGACCGTTCACAAGGCGAAGGGCCTGGAGTTCCCTTACGTCTTCGTCCCCTTCGTCTCGGAGAACTCCTTTCCCGGCGGCCGAGGAAGGCCGCAGTGGACAACCAGCCCCAAGGTCGTGCCGTGGCCGCTACGCCCGGACACCACCCCAGCGCTCTCGGGATTTCCGCGGGCAGACGAAGCGCCGCGAGCCAAGCATCACGATGCCTACCTCGACGATCTGCGATTCATGGGAGACCTGGAGAACGATCGGCTCGCCTACGTGGCCTTCACGCGAGCAGAGCGCGGGCTGGCCGTCTCGGGACACTGGTGGGGGCCGTTCCAGAAGACCCTGCGAGGGCCTTCGCGGTTCTTGACCACCGTTCACGAGGCCTGTGTCGACGGAGCCGGCGAAGTGGCGCACTGGGCTCCCGAGCCTGGAGACGACGATCGGAACCCTCAGCTCGATCGATCCCGCATCCCGCGCGCATGGCCGGCGGTGGCCGACGACGACTACCGACGGTCCCTGCGACAGGTCGCCGAACGCATGGCGGCCGTCGTGCAGACGGTCCTCTTCGACGAGAGTGCAGCGGGCGATCCCTCGCGGATCGGCCCCGCCCAGGCGCAGATCGCCGAATGGGACGATCAATTGAGTGCTCTGCTGGAGGAGGAGCGCACTCGTCGCAGCGAGGATCGAGTGGTGCGTCTTCCTCGCTCGGTTTCCGTGAGCACCCTCATGAGGGCACTGGCAGACCCGCAGGCCACCGCCCGCGACATCGCTCGACCGATTCCCTCCCGCCCCAGCGAGGCCGCTCGCCGAGGCACCCAGTTCCACGCGTGGGTCGAGGCTCGCTACGGGCAGCAGTCGCTGCTTGACCCGGACGATCTCCCGGGTGCGGCGGACTCGCACATCTCCTCGGATGCTGACCTGGCCGAGCTCAAGGAGGCCTTCGAACGGAGTGCCTATGTCAATCGCACTCCGGTGGGCATTGAGGTGCCCTTCTCGCTGCTAGTGCACGGGCGGGTCGTGAACGGCCGAATCGATGCGGTGTTCTCCGAGCATGAGCACGCCGACGATGACTCGATCTCGGGTGCGAGGTTCGAGGTGGTCGACTGGAAGACAGGATCGGGCTACGGAACCGATCCGATGCAGCTGGCCCTCTACCGGCTCGCGTGGGCCCAGCTTGCAGCGGTTCCGGTGGAGCAGGTGAGCGCAGCATTCCTGCTGGTGGCTACCGGCGAGGTCATCCGGCCTGAGACGGATGCGCTGATCGACCGACTTCTGACCTGACCTCGCGGCGGGCTGGCATCCACGAGTCAGTTGCGCGCATCCGGGTCGCGCTCCTGCGCGTCGAATGGGTCGGTGGGCGACGTCGAGACTTCCACGGGGCTCGCGCTGTCTCCGACGTCCTCGGCCTCGGCGATCTGCTCACCCGCCTCCTCGGTGGGCGTCCGGCGAACGCCCACGCGGCTGCGCATCCACTCACGTGCCGGCTCCTCGACGAACCGCCACACCAGCCAGGCGATGAGCAGCGCGCCGGCGACCAGTCCGACGACGGCGATGGCGTAGAGCAGGCCGCCGTCGATGCCGACGGCCTTGAGGGCGGCGCGCCACAGGCCGAACCAGACGAGGTGCGTCATGTACAGCGAGTACGAGATGAATCCACCGAGGACGAGCGCTCGTGTGGACAGGAATCGGGACAGGCCGCGTCGAGACAGGGCCAGGGCGCCGATCCAGGCGATGAGCAAGGGCACGAGCAGCAGGTGGAAGTACGGAGGAAGGGGCTCCACGTCTCCATCGAGTGTGATCTCACCGGCCTGCGCGGGACCCCACTGGCCGAGGAAGATCGCGCCGGCAACGACGAGGAGCGGCAGAACAACGGCAAGAGTCGACCCGGTGCGCTCCACTCGACGTGACGGTGGCTCATCGAGCGCATCACCGGGCAGGAGTCGCACGACGATCAGATAGGTGAGCGCACCGGCCGTGAACTCCGTAAGGATTCGATAGGTCGATCCCCAGTTGTCGGTGTAGTAGGGATCGGATGTGGACAGCCCATAGACGACGAGCGGCACGAGCACGACCACCCAGAGGGCAGCGAGGACGAACGTCGGCACGCGCCGGTGCAGCTGCCATAGCACGAGGATCAGCAGCGGGAAGATCAGGTAGGCAAGCCACTCCATCGACAGTGACCACGCGACGAAGTTCCAGCCGCGCTGCGGCTCTGGACCCCACTCCTGGATGAGCAGCAGGTTCTTGATGAAGTCGAGTGGGTTCAGCCAATCCCGATCGAGCTCCTCGCTCGTCACCTGCGCCTGCGCGATCACCGCTCCTCCGGCGACGAAGAGCATCAGCAGGTGCACCGGGTAGATGCGGGCCAGGCGCAGCCACCAGAAGTCGAGGGTTCCGCGCGTTCGCAGGCTCGAGCCAAGTCGACGCAGATACGTGTGCGTCAGGATGAATCCGGAGAGGGCGAAGAACAGATCGACCCCGAGTCGGCCCACCCGCAGCACGTCGGCGAAGCCCGCGAACAGCAGTCCGAGCTGATTCAGCGGGCCCTGCAGGTGATAGAGCAGCACCCATGCGGCCGCGATGAAGCGGATGCCGGTGAGCTGCCGGATGAAGACGTTCACGCGCTGGCCTTTGGTCTGTGACTGGTGGTGCCGTCATCGTGTCACGCGGACCACTCCTGACCTCGTTAGGCTCGCTGACCATGGCCCTCCTCGACACGCTCATGCTGGCCCGATCAGGAGTGGATCGTTGCTCGGAGCATCGCTCGGACTCCGCGTGGATCACCGAGAGATGGCAGGACGCCGGCTCCCGCGTCATGTGCGTCAACGATCAGGGTGCTCCGATCCTTCGCTCCGGCGACGGCATCGAGCTCGCCATGCGCTCGGTGAGTGACAGCGACGCTGAGCCCGAGGATGTCAGCTTCCTCGGTACCGACCCGGACGGCACGTCCTACTTCGTGGAGCACGTTCCGGACAGGGCCTGCCATGCCGACCACGAGTGGGGCAACCTCCGAGATGTCGGCGGTGTGCTGAACGATCGCGATGCGGGACTCCTGGTCACGGCCGTGGCCCTGGATAACTGGCGCATCGGCCATCAGCGGTGTCCCAAGTGCGGTGCTCTGACGATCTCCAAGCAGGCAGGCTGGTCCAGGCGGTGCCCGGGCTGCGAGTCCAGTCACTTCCCGCGGACGGATCCAGCGGTCATCATGCTCGTCAAGGACGATCAGGACCGCGCACTGCTGGGAAGGCAGGGTCGATGGCAGGAGGGCTGGTTCTCCACCCTCGCCGGATTCGTCGACCCCGGTGAGTCTGCCGAGGCCGCCGTGCGTCGAGAGGTGCACGAGGAGAGCGGCGTCATCATCGGCAGTGACCCCGATGACGTCGAGTATCTGGGCAGTCAGCCGTGGCCGTTCCCGGCGTCATTGATGCTCGGGTACCACGCGCACGCGACCAGCACCCAGATCAATGTCGATGGCGAGGAGATCGCTGAGGCTCGGTGGTTCTCGCGGGAAGAGCTGGCGCGGGCGTGCGAGGAGGGCTCGGTGCGGCTACCCCCGAACATCTCGATCGCCAGGCGGCTCATTGAGCGCTGGTATGGGGGAGAGCTGCCGGGGGACTGGTCGCGACCCCTAGGGATCAAGCGCTAGAAACGCCGGCGGATTGATCAGCCCAGGCGGTCTCTTGGGCCTGTGCCTCCGGGGCTCACTTCGTTCACTCCTCAGCCCAGGCCGTCTTTTGGGCCTGTGCCTCCGGGGCTCACTTCGTTCACTCCTCAGCCCAGGCCGTCTCTTGGGCCTGTGCCTCCGGGGCTCACTTCGTTCACTCCTCAGCCCAGGCCGAGCCGCTCCTTGACCTGCCCGATCGACGGGTTCGTCGCAAAGGAACCATCCGGGAACTGCACCGTGGGCACCGTCTGGTTGCCCCCGTTGACGTCCTCCACCATGGCCGCGGCCACGTCGTCCTGCTCGATGTCGACCTCGACGAACTCGATCCCCTCGCGCGCCATTTGGGCCTTCAGTCGCTGGCAGTACCCGCACCACACCGTCGAGTACATGGTCAGGGGGAGGAGAGAAGTCACAGCCGGAGCGTAATCCTCAGCCCCTTATCGCGCATGGCGGTGCCCTGATTCATCGACCGTGGCGGTGCCCTGAATCGACCAACGTCACCCCCGCGTGACAGCATCGGCGGATGCCCATCGACGTGCTTGCCGGCCTCGACGAGGAGCAGCGTGCCGTCGCGGAGGCACTGCATGGACCGGTAGTCGTGCTCGCCGGTGCGGGTACCGGCAAGACCCGAGCGATCACGCACCGGATCGCGCATGGGGTCGCCACGGGTCAGCACGAGGCACGGCGCACGTTGGCCGTCACCTTCACTACCCGAGCTGCTGGCGAGATGCGTACCCGCCTGCGAGCGCTGGGTGTCGAGGGCGCGCAGGTGCGCACCTTCCATGCGGCGGCGCTTCGGCAGCTGCGCTACTTCTGGCCGCGCCTGAGCGGCGGTGAGTTCCCCGAGATCCTTCCGGCCAAGGCCCGCATTGTCGCTGAGGCAGCGAGCCGGTGCGCTCTGCCCACCGACACGGCGACGATCCGGGACCTCTCGGGAGATCTTGAGTGGGCCAAGGTGAACTTCCTCACCGGCGACGCCATCGCCCGGCGCGCGGGCGAGATCAACCGGACGCTGGCCGTCGACGCGGAGCAGATGGCCTTGGTGCAGCGGGCCTACGAAGAGGTCAAGACCCGACGTGGGCTCCTTGACTTCGAGGACATCCTGCTTGTTACCGCCGGCGCTCTCGAGGAGCGGCCGGACATTTCCGATGAGGTGCGGTCTACCTATCGCTGGTTCACCGTGGACGAGTATCAGGACGTCAACCCCCTGCAGGAGCGGCTGCTGGGCCTGTGGTTGGGGGATCGCGACGACCTGTGCGTCGTCGGCGATGCGAACCAGACGATCTACACCTTCACCGGTGCTACGCCGGAATACCTCACGGGCTTTCGCTCACGGTTCCGGGATGCCACTGAGGTGCGCCTGGTGCGCTGCTACCGGAGTACGCCGGAGATTGTGGGGCTTGCCAACACGGTCATAGCCCGATCCCCATCCACGGGCACGTCTCTGGTTCTTCGCTCCCAGCGGGATGCCGGATCGAGTCCGTCGATCGTGGACTATGCCGACGACACTGAGGAAGCCGCGCAGGTGGTCGCGTCGGTGCAACGCCAGATCCGCGACGGCGTTCCAGCCCGATCCATTGCTGTGCTCTTTCGGATCAACGCCCAGTCAGCGGTGCTGGAAGAGGCCTTCGCCGAGGCCGGGATTCCGGTGGTGCTGCGAGGCACGGAACGATTCTTCGACCGCCCCGAGGTGCGTGAGGCCGTGACCCGCATCCGAGGCGCGGCCAGAGCCGGTGGTGAGGGCGGGCGTCTCGGTGACGAAGTACGCGCGGTCCTGACCACCGCAGGCTGGACGCCCGAGGCACCCCGCACGGCGGGTGCCGTACGCGAACGATGGGAGTCCCTGGCTGCACTTGCGACCCTGGCCGATGAGATGGGAGAGGCGCTGGGCGATTCGTTGAGCGCCTTCGTGGGCGAGCTCGATGCCCGCGCAGAGGCCCAGCACGCGCCTGTCGCGGATGGAGTGACGCTGGCCTCCATCCATTCGGCGAAAGGGCTGGAGTGGTCATCGGTCTACGTGGTGGGCTGCAGCGACGGACTCCTGCCGCTGCAATATGCCGAGACACCGGCCCAGATCGAGGAGGAGCGCCGGCTGGCGTATGTGGCGCTCACTCGTGCCGCGGACACCCTGCAGCTCTCGTGGGCCGCATCCCGTCAGCCTGGCGGCCGGGCCTCCCGATCCCTCAGCCCCTTCTTCGTCGGAACGCTGGCGGGTTCCTCCACCGCGGGGCCCGCGCGAGGGGTCGTCTCACCTGGGTCGGGGCGACCACGACGAGAGCGCTCACGCAAGGGTCCGGGGCGATGCCGAATCTGCCGAAAGGGTCTGGTGACGGCCCACGAGCGCACGCTCGGCCGGTGCCATTCCTGTCCCTCGGATGTGCACGAGGGCCTGCTCGAGGCACTCCGCGAATGGCGGCTCGGTCAGTCCCGCGAGCGGTCGGTTCCTGCCTACGTCATCTTCACCGACGTGACGCTCATCGCCATCGCCGAGCAGCGGCCGCTGGACATCGATGCACTGGCGGAGATTCCAGGAGTGGGTCCGAAGAAACTGGCCGAGCACGGTGAGACCGTGCTGGCGCTCATCGCCGACTATGCGTGAACGGATCCGGCTGCCGGGTGCGCCCTGCCGAGTGAGACTTACTCCGACGTGAACCCCGGCGCCCACGCCTCAAGTTCCCCGCGCATCGGCACATGTGCATCGAGTTGGCACAGCACGGCGATGCATCCGAGCCACACGCGATGGATGAGCGCGTAGGAGGGTGGCAGGTTCAACTTCAGCGCCATGGTGAAGTCGGGATTCTTCACGTCGTTCATTCTGGCGAACTGCCCCCGCATCCACGATCGGGTGAAGTGGAACTCATCATGCTTCGCCGGCTCGACGAATGGGTCGAGGTAGTTCAGGACTTGCTCGGGATCCAGTGAGACGTTCGGCAGGATGAAGCCCTCGTCGCGAAGTCCGTCGGCTACTGTCTCGGCATCGCCGGCCATGGCGATGCGCAGCAGCGATCCCATCGCCAGTGGCAGGCCGTCGGGCAGCTCCGCCACGGCGCCGAAGTCCAAAACGCAGAAGCGACCGTCCTCGGTGATGCGGAAGTTCCCGGGGTGGGGATCGGAGTGCAGAAGGCCTGCACGTGCGGGGCCGGCGAGCAGGAAGCGCATGTAGAGCAGGCCAGCGCGATCGCGCTCCTCAGGGGTGCCGTCGGCGATGATCGACGACAGAGATCGCCCGTCGACCCACTCCGACACGAGCACATGGGGTGCGGCCGCGAGCACGTGCGGCACGACGAACTCCGGATCACCCTCGAACGCCGCTGCGAACGCACGCTGGTTGCGCGACTCCCGCAGGTAGTCCAGTTCCTCGATGGCCCGCGCCTTGAGTTCCTCGAGCAGTGGCTTGACGTCCATCCCGGGAACCCACGAAGCGAAGAGCTTGCCCATCCGCGTCATCTGGTTCAGGTCGGAGATGAACGCCTTGTCCGCGCCGGGGTACTGCACCTTGACGGCGACGACGCGTCCGTCATGCCAGACGGCCTTGTGAACCTGGCCGATCGACGCCGCCGCGGCCGGTTGGTCATTGAACTCCTGAAACCGAGAACGCCAGTCGTCGCCGAGTTCGGACGCCAGGATCGCGTGAATGGACGCTGCAGGCAGAGGGGGAGCGGCCTCCTGCAATTTGGTCAGGGCAGATCGGTAGGGGGCGGCCACCTCCTCGGGCATCGCCGCCTCGAAGATGCTCATGGCCTGGCCCATCTTCATGGCCCCGCCCTTGAGCTCGCCGAGCACGCTGAACATCTGCTCGGCCGTCCGCGCCTGCAGCTCAGCTGTGACCATCTCGGCCGGCTTGCCGCCGATGCGCTTGCCCAGGCCCCAAGCTGCTCGTCCCGCGTGGGCGGCAGGGAGTGCTGCGATCTTGACGCTACGCGTCAGCGCGTTGCGCGGAATATCGGCCACGAGCTCATTGTCACCCGCGCGGCTCGGGTCCGCACAGCGGGACCCGTTCGACGACGTCAGTCCGATTCACGCGCTGCCCAGCGGCAGCCGCACAGGGGGTGCGTCGGACGCGAGGAGTAGACGGCGTTGCCGTCGGGCAGACGGATGTCCACGGCTCGATCCCCCCAGAGTTCCGGGACGTCCGGCTGATCTACCCACGCTCGGGCGAGGAGAGTCACCCACGTGGCGGCGGCCTGGGCGAGCAGGGGGTCGACCGGCTCGAGATGCATGCTCGCCGCCCACTGGGCCCATTGGACCGAGAGCAGGGGCCAGGCGGGGTCAGCGTCGCGGCGGTGAAGATGCCGGCACCTCAGGCAACTCGTCACACCGGGTACGACGAGGGGTCCGATGCCCCCATGGGCTCCGTAGCAGGACACGCGCACGTGCGGCCGGTGCAGCAGCGGATGCTCCACGATGGAAGGCACATCGGGATGGCCGACATCCGCGATGATCGTCAGGTCGGGAGGGCGATGATCGATGGACGTCTCGTGCGGAGTCAGCCCCGCCGTGGTGAGAGCGGACCTGACGGCACTGGCTACCGGGCCTGTGCCGTGGACAGCGATTCGACGGCGATCACGCAGTCGCATCGCGTCGTGGGCCTGGTCCAGTTGGCGGTAGGTCGCCAAGGCGGCGCCGAACCGACGGTGGGCATCGTCCCGCGCGTCGGGAGAAGCCCAGCGCACGGACGCGGGGATCCTCGATGCATCTTCCAGGGCACCCGCAGCAATCAGTGCACGCACGAGTCTGGCCGCCTGCCCGGCGGGAATCGTCAGTGACTCGACAATCATCTGAACGTCGTTGAGCCCGTCGAGCGATGTCATCCAGGCGACATGCGCACGCGTGACCTCGGTGAGGGTGACGTCGTCACCGATCTGGATCGACGTGGCCGTGCGCCACAGGATCGGAACGTCGTGACGAAGCCGGGGGCGTCGCCAGCCCTGCAGCTCGAACAGGCCTTCTGGGGAAGCGGTCCCGGCGCAGGAGTCCTTGTCGGGGATCGCAGTCGCAGCCATGACGGCACCGTCGCGCATTCACCCTGTGGATGGTCAGTGGTGATCCACAGGCGTCATGAGGTAGGGGTGCTCAACTGCAGATGCGGACGATCATGCGCGCGAGGGCCTGAGCCCCGTCGATCACTTGCTGCGTTGGCACGTACTCATCCGGCGTGTGCGCCGACTCCGGAACACCCGGGCCGTAGTGCACGGTGGGAATGCCACCGATGCCGGTGAGCAGTCGAAGGTCGGATCCGTACGGACCGCCGTAGACGGTGGGGGTTGTGCCGTGCAGTCGGGCGTGCTCATCGGACACGATCTGCGTGATGGGGTGCTCGGGATCAGTGCGACCGGAGGCGAACTGCCCGCCCCACCAGGTCACCTCGACTGGATGGTCCGCCAGCCAGGGGTCGGCCGCGCACACCTCGGCGATCGTGTTCTCCAGTTCGGCGCGCGCGTGTGCGACCGTCTCGCCGATAGCGACTCCCAGGCGCCCCTCGGAGATGAGCAGGTCGGGCACGGTCGATGCCCAGTCGCCAGCATGAATCGTGCCGATGGAGAGCGGATAGGCGATCGGCCAGCGATCCATGATCGGGTCGACACGCTCGTTGCGCCGGGCCTCCAAGTCCTCCAAGGCGCGATAGATCGGAATGAAACGTTCGATCGCGCTCACACCCGACGTACGCATGGATGCGTGTGCGGCGAGCCCGCGGACGGTGATCCGAAACGTCAGGGCTCCTCCGTTCCCTGGCACGATGTTCAACTCGGTCGGTTCCGGAACGATCGACATATCGGCGCGCACTCCATGGCGCAGCAGGCCGAACGTGCCGAGGCCGCCGTCCTCCTCCCCGCAGACGGGAGCGAGGATCACGTCTCCTCTCAGGGCGATGCCTGATTCGGCCACTGCGCGGGCAGCGGCCCACATCGCGGCGACGCCAGCCTTCATGTCGGAGGCGCCGCGGGCGATCAGCACATCCTCCCCGTTGCGAGTCTCTCGACGGACGGTGAAGGGATCGGCAGACCACGCGTCCAGATCGCCGGGGGGAACGACATCCGTGTGGCCATCAAGGAGGAGGGTTGCGCCACCGCCGGTGCCGTGGAGGGTGGCAGTCACGCCCACGGCGTGGGTGCGTTCCACCTCCATGCCCGGAAACTCCGGGTCGGATGTAAGGGCGTCCAGGTCGAGATCCCACTGGTCCAGGTCGAACCCTTCAGCGCGCCACCGTTCGGCGAGCCACACCTGCACGTCCACCTCGGCTGTCGTCCCGCTCACGGAGGGGATGGCGAGCAGCTCGGTCAGGTCCGCGATCAGGCGGTCGCCATCAACCGAGGCTTGTGGATCCTCGTGGGTTCCCTCATGAATTCTCGTCACGGGCGCATCCTGCACCCATATCGGTTGTGCGGACCACGGCGCCCCGTCATGATCGGGTGTCAACCGTCGACGGGACGGGCCAATGAGGCTTCAGGCCTTCGGCGGGAGGTGTGCATGCGCGGACGCCGAATCGCCTGCTGCTCACTTGTGGCTGCTCTCTTCGCCGCGGCACCGGTGCCTGCGGGTGGTGTGGAAGTCCGAGATGCTGATCGTCCGATGGTCGGCGACTGCCTCAGCCTCACCGACGAGGACCTCGAGCAGATCGAGGTCGCGCGCGTGAGCACCGTCCCGTGCACGGACTCGCATCTGCTTGAGGTCACTCTCGTCGAGTCCTTCGACCAGGAGCGAGCTTCGATGAGCGAGCTGCGGGCGATGGGGGAGGAGCGGTGCGGCTCGCTGGGCGTGTGGAATGAGCTCGGTGTCAATCGGTCGCTCGCGGGAGTGATCTCCGCGCCGATGCGCATCGAGGCTCGCTACATCGTCATTCGTGACCCGTCGCCCTCCCTGGTCTGCGGAGCTGCGGTGGTCGAGTGGACACAAGGCTTCGACAACGAGCCCGTCCAGACCCAAGTGGTGGCCCGCAGGGGATCGCTGGAAGGCATGTCGTCGCGCGAGAGGGCCGGACTTCGCTACTGCTTCGACGGCGAGAGCCGCCGTCGCCCCCAGCTTCCCGACGTGACGCAATCGTGTCGCGAGCGACCCCGCTGGCACGCCGATGCGTGGATTGTGTGGCAGGCCTTCTTCGATGAGGATCCCGGTCCGCGGGCCCTGCGGGCGCAAGCGAAGCGACTGTGCGGGGAGGGGGCGCGCTTCTCCCTTCCTCCCTCGTCGGCATGGGCCGAGGGCACGCCTCGAACGTGGTGCTTCGTTCGCCAGCGCGGAGATGTCCAATAAGTTCTTTTTGCACCATTATATCCACTGAGAATCACCGTATTGCAGCGGCGTGGCCACGTGGCGTGAGCCAATCGGCCCCTTCTCCTGCCCTAGGGTGAGAACACCTGCGGCGGCACAAGCCGCCAACCGCGGCCACGCGGTACTGACGGAAAACAGGAG
>Ga0181600_10001081_pt1 | contig 21124 bp, 10 predicted proteins | sample 041ome_2_FD_132982 | JGI IMG/M metagenome (GOLD analysis project Ga0181600, IMG submission 132982) | Coastal salt marsh microbial communities from the Groves Creek Marsh, Skidaway Island, Georgia - 041406US metaG (megahit assembly) | ecosystem: Environmental > Aquatic > Marine > Intertidal zone... | reverse complement strand
GTGCCCATGCGGAGGCGGTCCGTGCCCATGCGGAGGCGGACGGTGCCCATGCGGAGGCGGTGGTCCGTGCCCATGCGGAGGCGGTGGTCCGTGCCCATGCGGAGGCGGTGGTCCGTGCCCATGCGGAGGCGGCGGTCTGTGCTCATGCGGAGGAGGACTGTGTCGATGGTGCGGCGGAGGCCCGCGTCCGTGGTGCGGTGGCGGTGGAGGCCGATGTTCGTGACGCCGATAATCATCGCGATGATGCGGCGGCGGTGGTGATCGCCTCCCTCGCGTAGGCGGTTCCGGCACCGGCTCGTATCCTTCCTGGTAAAACTCATCCGTCGTCTCCTCGCTCTCGTCTCTCTCATCTTCGCCCTCTTCCTCTTCGTAGTTATCTACGCGGTACTCGCTGCTCGTCGACCCTCCTCCGTACTCCCCACTGTACGCCCTGCGCCGTCGTCCATCTCGTCTTTCTTCAACGTTTCTCTCCTTTGACGCCGCAGCCGAGGCCAATGTTTCAATCGCTCGCGTCAATTTCTCAATCCTTTCCTCGCACGCCGCGAATCCTTCCCTCGCGATCGATTCCAACGCTCGCACTCGCGCGCACAACTCATCCATCGTCGTCGTTGTCGCTCGTTCGCGTCGCGTATCGTCGTCTTCTCGCGTCAAACGCGCGCCTTTTTTCATCGGTATCTCATCATCATCTGTCTGTCTCAGTGGTGCCGAGTCAACCGTCGGCGTCGTTTGCGTCGGCGTCGTCTTCGTCGTTCGTCGCGGGGCGATCGGGGCGAGGAGATCGAACGGGTCCAAGGCTTGCTCCGTCGAGTCTTCGCGCATCGCGACCGCTGGGTCGGGGAGTCTGTCTCACCGGCGGGCGTCGGTAAATGACGCTTCCACCAATCAATCAACCAGTGATGACAGCTGGACAGTTAGTTTGTGAAAGCGTTGAAGCGCGTCGTTACAAAAAAGAAGACTGTGGCATTGCAAAGAAGAAAGATATCACCCCTGGTGGTTTCGAACGTCGTTCCCAACGTTGGCGTCGGCGTCGGCGTCGGCGATGATGGTACAATCTATGTATCGCTCGTCGCGCGTGGCGGCAAGCTGGGCCTCGCGCGCTTCGACTTCGCGAGCGGCGGCTCGAGGACTCTCTAAAAGCGTGGATAGGAATGCGGAAACGCAGCTGAGGGCGGCTGCGACGTACAGGGCAAAGGTGTAGTCGCCGTATGAGTCGTAGATGAGACCGGTGAGGTAGGGAGCAGCGAGACCGGCGAGCCCCCAGGCGGTGAAAACGCGGCCGTAGGCGCGGGCGAAATCGCCGGCGCCAGAGACTCGGCGCACCTCTACAGGAATGGTGGAGGCAAACATGCCGTACACCAGAGCCGCCGCGGCGAGGGCGAGCTCGCCCGCGAGCCCAGAGGTTTTATCGATGGCGGCCCAGACGAGCGGACCGACTGCGAGGAGAGGGGTGAAAACAAGGACGCGTTTCGGCGCCGTTCTGTCGCACAACCATCCGCCTAAAATTCGACCCGCCGTCGTCATGGCAGAGACGATGGAAATGCCGCCAATGACGAGCATCTGCGGGAAAAGTCCCCGAGAAGAGAGCAGAGTGGCGCCGTGTGACATCACCATGAGACCAGAGAAGAGCCCGGTGGCCATGCACAGCCAGAGAAGCCGCGTCAGAGGCGTCAATTTGTAATCCCGCTCCATCTCTGACAGCGTCACGGTGTCAGTCGAACGCAGCTTGGCTAACGGATCCTTCAAACCGCTTCCGTTGAAGAGGAGAAAGATTGGAACCGTCGCCATGGCAATGTAATTACCCAAAGCGTTGAGCGCAAACTGGGCCCCGCCCTCTAGTAGAGCCTGCCGAACCAACGGCGCGAACACAAAGGCGCCAAATGCGCGCGCCGAAGTGACCAAACCCGTCGCCAATCCCGACTCGACGGGCGCGTACGGCGACATTTGCACCGACAAACCGTACCCCAAACCCGACGCGAACCCAAACATGAGCCCGAACCCTAGATAAAGCGGCAACACCGATCGCAGCGGTACCGCCAGAGCGGCTGTCCACAACCCAGCCGTGGCTAAAATGCCGGCAAAGACGGCAATTTTCGTCGGCGAGTGCGACGCGTACACGCGCGGGCCCGCAAAGGACATGGCTGTCACCGTTCCAATCGTGCTCAGCGAAAACACGGTCGACAACGCCGCGCGTCCGACACCTAACACCTCTTCCAGAGGGACGAGATATATGGACCAGCAAAACATCGTACCCAGGGCGACGTTGAGCGCGAGCGCCCCGGCGTAGCCCAGCGTCGACTGTCTCGTTTCGCGCCCCGCCGCGTCCTCCTCGAAACGGTCTTCGTCGTCTTCGTCATCCTTACTCACGCCGTCCCAGGACGCGTTATACACCGCATCACATCGTCGTCCACGTCGTCCGCGTCGTCCGCGTCCGCCTCCTCGTCCAAGTCGGCGGCGACGGAACGCGTCGTCGTCGTCAACGACCCCGCTCTCAACAAAGTGCCCGGCGGCTCGTCGGCGCTCTCCCGTCATCCTCGTCGTCGTTTTCCCCCGTCCCCCGGCGCATCGACCGACCGTCGTCTTCGTCGACCCGCGCCCCGTCCAAACCTTCTTTCCTCGTTCCCCCGTCGTCGAACTCGTCGACGCCCGCGTCCACGACGTCGTTCGACACCTCGTCGACGACGCCGTCAACGACATCGTGCGTTCCCGTCCGCGCGTTCGCGAGTGGCGCACACGGTACGGACAGTACGCACAGTACGGACAGTACGCACACCTGACGGTTCATGAACGACCAAAACAACGACGACCCACCCGAGCGGCGGGTGGGTGGGTGCGGGCAAAAAAAAAAGAAACGATCGATCGATCGATCGACTCGATCGGGTGGTTTTAAGGTTTACGACGCGCGTGTCGATCGATCGATCGATCGATCGAGTCGAAGGTAGACATCTCAAGGTGGGTTGGGTTTTCCGGTATTCCCAGTCCCGTCCCCGTCCGTGGGTCTGGTCCGGTCTGGTCGGTCGGGACGGCCCGGTTTTGGTGGGTGCGCGCTCGGGGACTCGACGCGCGTGACTTTCCATCGGTCCGGTCCAGTCGCGCGGGCGGGCGGAACAGGGAGGGAAGGAAGGAGAGAGAGAGGAGAGGAAGGAGGCGGGCGTCCGCGTCGGCGGCGGCGGCGGCGGCGTCCGCGTCGGCGGCGGCGGCGGCGTCCGCGCGTCGGCGGCGGCGGGTGTCCGTCCGCCGGGACGTGGACGCGATGCCGAGGACGACGACGACGACGACGACGACGACGACGACGAGGAGGAGGACGAGGACGAGGGGGAAGGGCGGCGACGAGGGCGGGACGCGACGAAGGACGCGATCGGCGTCGGCGACCGGGACCTCGGGGACCTCTGGGCGTCGGCGTTCTCGTCGAGTCGCTCGGGAGGACGAGGAGGACGAGGAGGACGAGGAAGACGAGGACGAAGACGAGGAGGACGAGGAGGGCCGGGAATCCGCATCGAGCGAATCGTTGAGTCCTGATTCATCGAGTGAAGCGACCACGTCGTCATCGTCGAGCGCGGCGACGAGCGCGGCGACGACGACGACGACGACGACCAATGCGAGCGAGGAGGACGACGTCTCGGACGACGTCTCGGACGAGGGTGGTGGGACCCGACGGAGCGGAAGACGACGCGCCGGGTTCGTCACGCGCGTCGTTGGGGCGTTGACACCAAAGAACTGGGGATTCCGGATATCCGCGGCGACAGAGGAGGAGGAGGAGGACACCGAGGAGGACACCGAGGAGGAGGCTGACGAGACGGAGGAGGCTGACGAGACGGAGGAGGACGAAACGGAAGAGCAATCGACGTCTGTAGGGTATGAGACGACGTCGACGACGGAGAATGGAGCGGAGAGCGAACGAAACGGGACTGCGTCGGAATCGGAGAGCGATTCGACGAGGAGAGGAAGCGGGGGAGAGGCTTCGACGCCGAGAGAAGACGGGGCGAGTTGGATTCGAGAACGGGCGCCGAAAGAGCCGATACCGTGGATAAGCCGAGATTCTGTGTATACTGGACCTTTTCGTGACAATGTCAAGTCGTTTTTGAACAGATACGCAGTGTGTGATGGGAAATACACCGAGGTGGGTATCATGGGATACACCATCGTGCTATCCAAGGGGACACGATACGAAACGAAACTTCGGATTTACGAAGAGACTGTCGCCGAGTCTGAGCGGGCGCATTGCGATAACTGTCGATGCATTGGATGGATACATCACCCCGTGAATAAGAGGCAGTATCACTTTATCGTGCACACGGATTTCAAGGCGAAGAAGAAGCCAGAGTTGGCCGGAAAACGGATATGCCAACTGTGCTGTTGCGCGGTGAGCTCGTCCGAGCGCAAGTGCTCCGTGTGCGATGAAGTCGATAGAGATTGCTCCATTTTGGACCATCAAACGCATTTGTTGCACGGTGAGATTCACGCCAACGGGTTCGGGCACTTGAAACGCATCAATGGCCGAGAAGCTGGCAGCATGAATTTGAGCGGGACGCAGCTTATGGGACTCTGGGAGACAGTCTGCTATCAGCTTCGGGCGAGAGAGGTGAGCGTAGAGGATGTGAGCCAAAAGTATGGCGTGGAACTTCGTTTGTTGAATCCTGTTTCGCACGGATCGACTTGGTACGGTACGTATGGATATATTTTCGGCAAGGGAAGTTTTGGTAACACATTGCTTTCCCACAAGCGCGCAGCGGAAACGCTAAGAAAATTCTCAGTAAAACATCTTCGCAACGATTTTCTCTACGTCAAGGATCTTTTAGACAAGGAGAACGATAGCAAGGCTGTGGATATCGTCGCTTTACTCGACAAGTACACCAAACTCTTAGAAAAGGAAGGCGTCTCCATCTCAACGCTTGGGGATTTGGTGAGTAACGTGTTGAAGCTTCAGGGCAACATTAGGAGAGCAGTCAAGGAGGGACGCAGACCACCAGAGCAACTTGTTTTGCACGGTGTCGCTGCCGTTCTCGCAGGAACAAAAGTTGTGGACAGGAGGAGCGAGTATGCGCGCTCTCACGCCGACTCTCCCAAGTTGGCAAAACGACCTCCAGCGAATGAGTTGCAGAAGCACGTGGCAAAGAAGATGAAGTTGATGAATCGACCGACTCGTGAGCTTCAAATCGAGACGAACGGTAAGAAACAACCCGTCAAGAACGGTGACATCCCGCTCGAGCCAATGGTTGAATGGAGTTCGCACGGACGAGACGCGAAGAATGCGCCCAACATGTCGAGATGGAGCGAAGCTCGGCTCAATGCCGGTGCGAATGCATGCATCCTCGCCATGTGTGATCAGCGCGGCAAGTGGCTATCGAGACAGGACGTTCGCAATGCCGCTAGACTCAAGGGTATTGGTGACACTGGACTTTTAGATCACGTCTTGAAGACGATCAATGATCGAAAGGTGACTCTTCCGAATGGCACGCGCTGTGTCGTCCTCAGAAGGCAAAATGTCAACATTATGGAATTCATGCTCGAGTTCAACGTGAAGGCGGATCCCGCGCCGATCGCCATCAAGAAGGAAAAGGTGGAGCAACCAATACCTCCTCCGAAATTGATGCCCATCAAGCGAGAACCCGGCGCGATGGCTCGTCGTGTCGATGAGCTCACGGCGGCTGAAGTTGATCAAGACTTGTTGGCGCTGTATCACGACGTGCTTGAGAACTACAAGCCAGCGAGGCTTCAAGCCAGTGTGGGTCAACGTGTGACCGTCAAGGGTGCGCCTCTTGTCGATGCTGCGCGTACGCTGTTAGATACAAAGCAGTTCCTCAAGGTTTACACTCCATTGGATGAGTTGCTTGATCACACTCCAGCGAGCAAATTGGAGAAGCCCGCACCGAATGCTCAAAAGGCTGTTCGCATCATCGTCACAGCCGTCATGGACGCTAGGCACCAGGGCCCTGCACTGAGCGGTCTCGTATCGAACGCGGGCAAGGCACGTCCACGTTCAGGCACCATCACCCGCCCGCCTCCCGAGCTTGCTTTCTTACCGAGCGACCCGACGCTGGGTGACTTGAAGAGAGTGGCTTCAAAGGCTTTCCGAGACTTGTACATCGTCTTGAATGAGTTTAGGGTGACTAGAGTGAAAGGCTATGAAGGCATGAGCGACAAAACTCGGTTAGGTTGGCGTAAAATGCATGGTGCGTCCGTCGAAGTGCACGGAGAGGGAGCTGATCTCGAAAGTGAGTTCCGCTATCAGGGTGGCTTTGAGCAATGGACTGTGAGTTGTATGTGCGGTACGGGCGACGATGACGGAGAACGCATGATTGCGTGCGATAAATGCGGGGTTTGGATGCATACGCGATGCGTCGGTATCAGAGACTCTGCGAACGCACCAAAACGCTGGATTTGTTCGAATTGCTCTCCGAACTCGGCCGTTCCCGCTCAGGAACCGCGAGCCCGACCACCTCCGCGAAGACGAAACGAATGACGATTTTCTAATTTGATTTTAGGCCATGTAATGAACGTTAAGAATGAATATTGTTGTTGAGAATACAAAGATTATGCGAAATTCTGAAAAGAATTGCTGCGAAGCGGCTGCGTAAAACTTTTTTAACTCATGAGAGCGTCGCCTTTTGCGCCTTCATGTAGGCGCTCGGGAGCATCATGAACTTGTCAACTTTTGGTACGTATGCGCGTTGGTTAAAGTTGTTGTAACCATTCGCCTCGATCGCATCCAAAATGTTTCTGTACACGTCCAAAGCACTCCAAACGGGCCATCTAGCATCTTTATGTAAGCAGTTCACGCCGTCTTCCGCCTCCTTGAAGACCTCGCGCGCACGCTCTATCTGGAACTTCATAAAGGCGACCCATCTGTCGTCCACCTTGCCTGTGGACGGGCTGAACATGCCACGCAACACTTCTTGCTCGCTGATTCCAAAGCGTTCAAGGTCCTCGAGCGGGACGTAGATGCGGTTGCGCGTTTGCGCATCTTCACCGACGTCGCGAAGAATGTTTGTCAACTGATTTGCCAACCCGAGCGCCAGCGCAGCCTTGTACACCTTCTTCACGTCACCCTGGAAGTTTTCATCGCAGCCCATGATGGGCATGGACATCAGACCAACGGTGCCGGCAACGCGATAGCAGTACTCGTAGAGCTCATCAAAGGTTTCGTACCTCGGCTTGACGAGGTCCATTCTCATACCGTCAATCATATCTCTGAACGGCTGAATGTCCACCGGGAACCGCGCGAGGGTATCGCACAGCGTCGCATCGATCACATCCACCGGTTTACCCTCGAAAATACCCTCCAAGCGCTCTTCCCACCGATCCAACGCCTCGGGGGTGATGTGAGACGCGTTCGGTCCATCGACGAGTTCGTCGGTGCGTCTGCACCACACATAGATTGCCCAAATCGCTCGCTGCTTCTCCGGCGTCATGAGCTTCGTCCCGAGGTAAAACGTCTTGGCGTACTCTGCCGTCACCTCTCTGCATCGTTCATACGCCGAATCCAGCGTATCCCCCGGCACGATAATCTTCGGCGCGAGTTCATTCGCCAGCTGTCTCTTCACGCACGCCTCGAGCGCCCTCTGCTCCACCTCGTACCCGCTCGGTCCGTTCACCACGTCCTGCGGTCTCCGTCTCGCGCTCACGGGCGCGCTCAGCAGGGAACCATCCACCACCGCCGCCGTCACTCGCCGTTCCCGCAGCAACCCGCCCCTCGCGAGTCCGCCGTCCTTCGACAGGGAACCACCCTTCGCGCGCGTTGTTCGAGCCTTACCCGCTCCCGCGCCAGCCGCCGTCGACCCGCGGTGTCTGGACGTCATCATCCTCGTCGTCGCTCTCGCGTCCGCCATCTCCGTCTGTCCCTCCGCGTCGGTCGAACCGGTGCCCGCGTCGTCTACGCGCGTTCGTCGAAGAGACTTTCACGTCGCCGTCGCCGTCGCCGTCTGGGGGGAACGCGCGCGCGCGCGGGTGGACGGATGAGACGCGCTGATTGGATTTTTTCACTCGGACGCGCGCGACGCGACCGCGTCGATCGGATCGAGGTGTTCGTTCCCTTTCGAGGGATGCGTACACATCCGTACTGTATACACACACGATATCGTCGACCTCGAACAGAACGATCGATCGTTTTCATCGACGTCTCGAAAGCATCCATCGGTGATTTCACCGATCGAGCGCGTCGGGGGTATTGGATAAGGCTTGGATGGCTCAACCGGTCGTCACTCGTGAAATGAGATAGGGGTCCGATCTCCTGCGGATGAAAGATTGATTTCGGGGGGGTGGATGACGATTTGACTGTTCGTGATTCGTCAAATTTCGTAGATTTGGATTAGAAATGGGCCGAATGGATCTCATCTCTCTCGGTCGTTCCCGCTGGTGGGCTGGTGGGCTGGTGGGCTGTTTTGTCTGTTTTGTCTGTTTTGCTAACGGAGAGAGGTGGCCTGAACGACGAGACGCGTTCGGTTGGGCGTGCTCAAGTGCTTGTTGTATATTATATATGTAGGGATGCATGCGGGAATGCGCGCCGTCGGACGGACGATTTGGACGTCGCGTCGCGCGCGGACTTCAGCCTCGGCGAGTATTCGGGTTTCGTTTACTTTTCATCTCTCGACGTGATGAGGATGAGATGGGAGCCGAATTGGGTGTTCACCGGACCCAAAACTTGACCAATCGGTCCGGTGAAGACGACGGTGTCGAATTCCTTGACCATTTGACCGGGTTTGAAGGTGCCGAGCTCGCCACCCTTTTTCGCCGACGGACACGTGCTGTGCTTCTCGGCGACCGAGGCAAACTTCGCCCCGAGCGGGGCCCCAGCCTTGACCTCGCCCTCGATCTCTTCCTTGAGCTTCAAAGCCTCGGATTCAGACTTGACGAGCACGTGCGACGCCGTGGCGGAGGGACCGACGAGCATGGACCCGAACGCCTTCCAAATAAAATATCCAATCGAGACGACGACGAGCCCGATCGACCCGTACGTCAGCGCCACCGTCTCCGCATCCGCCGTCGTCGCCACCAATCGTTCAACGTGTTCGATCCCATCCGTGGGCATCGCTCGCGTCGCGACATTCGTCGTCTTGGTCGTCGCCGTCGTCGTAACTTCCATCGGCATCGATCGTCGAGTCATCATCGTCATCGGTCTCGTCGTCGTCGTCGTCGTCGTCGTTGCCGCATTCGCCGCCCTCGTCGCGTTCGTCTTCGTCGTCGCGGACGCGCGGTGCGTCACCGGCGTCGTCATCATCGCGCGCGTCATCATCCTGGTGTCTTCGGTCGTCGCACACTGAGGTCGTTCTGTGTTGTGCTGCGCGCGCTACCTACTTTTTCCCACTCTCCTCCAAGCGATGCGTCACAACGCGTGCGGTCGGCGTCGGCGTCGGCGTCCGGCGTCGGACGGACGCGAACGACGGACGGACACACGGACAATCATGTCTTCGGTGAGTCGAAGCGAGTACGCGGCGTGCGCGAGGATCATCGCGGATGTGTCGGCGCCGGACGACGCTCGACGTCGAGCCGAAGCGACGCTGGCGGCTGCGACTGATACGACTCGAGACGTGGGATTGAATGGGGCGAGGAACGAGCTCGGGGAACGGGCGTGCGTGGAGTGCTCGTTTGGGTTGCTCGAACTCGCGAACGGGGCGGGCGCGACGACGGCGGAGGCGCACGTGGCGTGCGTGGTGCTCGCCAACGCGTTGGGGCGGTGTCTGCCGGCTATGCGAGGAGAGGAACGCGCGGCGTGCACGAGGGAGATTTTGACGGTTTTAGCTACGGCGAAGGATAGGGCGGTGATTAGAGCGGCGGTGAATTGCATAGATGTCTTGGCGCAGAGCGCGTGCGCGATAGGAGGGGCGGATGAAGTGGAGTCGTTGTGCGCGCAACTCGAGCAAACGCTCGTAGGCAGCGAGAGGGGTGAAGTGAGAGAGGCGTCAGTGCTCGTTTTCGGGGCTCTGTGTGAATCTCTCGGGCAGAGGATAGCGTCTAGACACGAAGGAATGCTCGAAATGTTCATGCGAGCGCTGGATGACGAAGACACGCGCGTCAAAATGGCGGCGCTCGATTCTATTGGCAAGTTGGCTTCGGCGTGGTGCGTTTCGCCGGCAATCGGACCGGCGCTGGCGCGATGCGCAGCCATGCTCGTGCGAGGGGCGAACGTCACTCTCGAGATTGGAGATCAGAGGATGCTGTCTGCGCTCTTAGATGCAATGTCAGCCCTGGCTGGGGTGAGAGAGGAGGTGTACGGAGAACTCGCGCAAGAGGCGTTGATCCACCTCTTAGAGGTGGCTTTGCGATGCGCAACTAATTCGAGCTTGGATGCTGGATCTGTTCGAGCGCCCGCACTGCATACGCTCATCAAAATGACGAAAAAGCATTCAGACATGCTCAAGGAGACGATGGCGGGACAGATTGACTTGCACTACGATCCGCACGTACTGGGAGTGGGCGGCGGACCAATCGCCGCAGCTTTGGTGCCTCCGATGCTGTCGATTGCGTTGGAAGAAGAGTTTGAAGACGACATTTCGAATTTAGACGAGGATATCGAAGGGGAAGGTTTGGATGAACAAAGTTCGAGCCCAGCAGCCTTGGCGAGAGGTGCGCTACGCGCACTTGCTGGTGCTCTTCCCGACACATTTGTCGTCATGCCGATGCTCAATCTCCTGGAGAGGTCGCAGGCTAGTTCTAGTCGTCATTTAGCTTGGAAAGCTTTCGCTGCGATCACGGAGGGTGCTGATGGGAACGGTATCACTTCCCATCTCCCCGGTTTGCTATCAGAGCTCACAGAGTCGATCAAGACGGAAGATGGAACTCTTCGAGCTGCGGTGACAGAGGCTGCTTGCGCCGTTGCAACATACTGTCAGCCAGAGGTGGCTGATGAGTACTCAGAGCGCACGTTTGAACTCCTAGCGCACATGCTAATGTATTCTCCGCGAAGTTCGCAGTGGGCTGTACATGGAGCGCTGAATAAATTATGCGAAAACTGTGTCGGTGAGTCCATCATGCCGAGTATGGAGAGAGTCATGGCTGCGCTGAGAGCTCAAGCTGAGGATCATTCGTGGCGTACGGCGTCGCGCGCTATAGCTTCATTTGGCGCCGTAGCACAGTGTGCCCTAGATTATTTCACCCCATACGCTGAGGATGTTTTGAACTTGCTCCTCGCCAGGGCAAAATCTGCAGATCAGACTTCAAACGGCGGCATTGTTTTGCAGTCGAGATCTATCGCCACAATGGCAATCATCGTTGGAGTGATCGGCCCGGAGATGGCACCGACGGGTTTATTAGAACTTCTGCTCCAGACGGCCGCGGCGGCGTTGAGTTCGTCGGAAACGATCGCCAGAGAATGCGCGCACGAATGTCTTGGAAAGTTGGCAGTCGCTCTCGAGACAAAATTTGAGCCATTCGCAATAGAAGCTGCATCCGCCGCCGTCGCCACCGTGAGTCAACAGGATGATGGAATCAATACAAAGAATCCTGTAACCACGGGTATCAGCGAGGAGCAGATCGCTGCCGTGGACGCTCTCGGACAGTATTTCAACAGTGGATCTATGTCACTTCGACCAGTTCTGCCGAAAACGCTTGAAGCTCTTGCGTTGGCGTCTGATGCAAAGCAGTCCAACGCGTTGCGCGTTTCGGCTTTGAGGGCGTCAGAATTCATATTTACTCCATGGATGAGTGGACCTACCGATGATCCAAATTTCCTCTCGCTCATCAGAGGGACGCTCAAGCTTCTGTGCGAGCGCGTTGTGAATGATTCAGATTCCAATGTGGCGTTGGCAGGAATTCAAAGTATCAGTGAGTTGCTCGACAAGATAAAGTCAGTGATGGCGGTGCCTCCTGACGTGCTAGAGGCGACGAAGGACGCAGCAGAAACAATAATACAATGGCGAAGCGTTTGTCAAATCGAGTATGAAGCTGCGGAGGAAGCTGCTGCGCACGATGACGATGGCGAGAGTGACGATGACGACATTTTCGACACCATGGTATTCTGGGCAGAGCGAATCGCTCCGCAGGATAGCGACGACGACGATAGCGAGTCTTCTTAGTTGTGTAAATCAAAAAGCGTGTAGGTAAGAATCACATCTCGACAATCACGAACGTTGCGACACTCCTTTCATCGCACATGAACTCCAGTTTCGTGCAATCAAAGCGCCCAGGATGGTGGTGCACATCAAAAATCCAGACAACCCTATGAAATTTCTCCCGACGTAATTAAATTGGACACCAATGACGTTTAGATACGTCGTACCAGACACGTTGACGACAACCGTTTCACCGTCAAAATCCGCATTAAACAAGTAATCTGGGTCGCGCATTTCGCTGGCGAGTATACCACCCCAAGCGTAATAAAACGGCGAAAGACGAGTCAACCATTGTGATCCCGTCGGGAGAAGCTTTGTATTAATGAGATATCCAGCAAAGATTGCAGACACCAACAGTATGCACGTATTTGTAAGCGTAGCTGTTGATGCCTTGCGGAAAGTAAACGCGCAGCATGCACATATCGCGCTCTGCGTGATAGAGAACAGGATCAGAAACCCCATGTATGTCGTAAAGGCTGTGAACGACGATCTCAACCCAAAAAGGAAGTAGTACACGGCTCCAGCGCTAAGGCATGCTGGTATTCTGAGAACGATCCAGTCGATGGTGAGCTTGATGATGTAAAATGATCCACCACCGTAAAGATTCGCTCGAATTTGACGTTGCACAAGCGTGCGAGAATCCATAACTTGTTCAATCATGGTCGTAGCGGCGAGGGCGTAATACACCAACATGAAAAAGATACTTCCCATGCGATTCTGAAAGCCCTCCAAATCATGCGATGCGTCGCTGAGCAAACCAAGTAGGATTGCGATGATGAGTGGCGTCACGTAGTGCGATAGTAAGACGCGTTTGTCGCGAAACACGACGATGAACTCTCTCCAGAGCAACACGGAAGAAGACGAAATCACCGACCGTACCTTGAAATCGCTCGTTCTCGAGCGCGGTAGAACACGCACACTTGGCGTCGCCTCACTCTTCATCCTTCTCTCTTCGCTATTGTATTTTTCCATTTTATCTATGAATGAAATTCGGAGTGCGTCATCGCTAGCAATGTCCAGCAACCACTCTGGTGTGCTGGAACCGTTTTGCGGTTCCATACCAATGTTTCTCAAAGTTACGTCAATTTGATGGGGATTACCAGCGCACATGATGGATCCGTTGCGCGCTAAGATGACAATTTCATCGAATGCATAAAAGAGCCGTGACGATGGTTGATGGACTGTACTGATGACGAGTTTGGAATCGTCATGTGCTAGAGTCTTCAGCAATGAAAAGAGATGCCACGAAGTGTGCGCATCCAATCCACTCGCTGGCTCGTCCAAGACGAGAATAGGCGGATCAACAACCATTTCCTGAGCGATTGCTACCCTGCGAGCTTCACCACCTGAAAGTTTCTTGGTTATGGAACCGACCACGCGTTGACTCAACTCTGAGAGACCGAGCTGTTCTGTGGTTGTCATTGCTTTTTCCGCAATCTCTTTCGTAGACAAGAACCACGGCAATCGAAGCATGGCATTGAAATGAATCGTTTCAAAAACAGTCATTGCCGGGCACAGAGGGACGTCTTGCTCAACGAAAGCGATATCGTCACGTCTTGACGGCACATCCCTTCCGTTGATTTCGATGAATGACCCAGATGTTAATAATTCACCGTGAACTATTGCGTTAAGTAGAGTTGTCTTTCCGCAGCCTGAAGGCCCCATCACGGCACACATCTGCCCAGAGGCGAATTTGACGGAGACATCCTGGAGTAGAATTCGATCTTCAACCGCACAGGTGCATTTAACAGCCAATTCGATCGGAGAGTTGCACGATGATAACAAATACTGCGCGTAACTGTCTCTTAATTCTCTCCGACGCCAGCAACGAAACCGATGAAAGACGACTGCAAAGATTGCAAAGACGAAGACTAGAACAGATAGCGTCACTCCTGTCGTCTGTGCAACATTTCGACGCGAGTCTGCAGAAATCTTTTCTTCGGACGCGCTCGTTGAAACATTACCAAACGCCTCTGTGACATTTCTCAGCCATGAGGACGGCATCGGAGGAGCTGGTGGCGGCGCCGCAGGCCATGCACACGAAATGCCATCTCGAGGACAAGCAGAAACGCGCAAAAACGCTGTCAACGACGCTCCGTTTTGCAGTAAAACATTCAAATTGTCGAGCGCGCAGTTATCTAAATTCAACGTCGCAGGATCATACCCAGCGTCGACCAAGATTCCTTGCAAGTAGCATATGCAGGACTCACACAAATCTGGGCGCGTGGCTTCGCACGCTTCAGCCAATCCTTGAAAGTCGAGACGCGAAGCGTCCACCGGGCATCTGGGACTTTGCGCGGATGTCATCGTCCCAATGTGGGCCACGACGACGAAAATCGTCGTCAAGAGCACGGAAGACATTTTTTCAGAGCGACACATTTTGGAGTTCACACGAGGGACTGCGCCTCGAACACATCAAGCTGAGCGGGTAACAAGGAAGACGAGGAAGAGCGTTCTTTCGAGCTAAGGCTATCGCTAAATTACATTTTGAATATAGAACTATGGTCGAATGCAAAGTCGATCGCGTTTCCGCGAGAAATGGCAACCGGAATGTCTCCTTCGCCCTTGGCGGGAGATTTGCATCGCACGCTTCCATCTCCATGGAACAGTGCGTGAATTGGACCAGTGGTCCCAAATTTACACCAAACTGGCGTATCCGGAGAGAAGTAGCCTCCCGCTATAGTAACTGACGTGCCACCAGCGCGAGTACCCGCGATTGGTGACAAAGCTCTGATGTTCATTTCCTCTACTAACTCGAATGCGATTTGCGATCCTGTCCACTCTTGTGCATTTGTCGAGACGTCGACAATCAGCGCTTGGTCTACGAGAGCGTTTGAGAATGCCGGAGCTTCACAACGCATTATCGTTGACGAGACGTGAATAGCACCAACGGTATATCCTCCACCGAATCGGCAAGAAAGTCCGCGCACTGTGGATCCGGGCATTAGAGTGCTCCCGTGCGCCGCCACAGAGAGGGATTGAATCAAGTTGTCGCCGTGTACGTTGAGCAAAGTACCACCACCAACGAGACCAATCTCTGGGAAAATAACGTCCAGTTCTGGTGCTGATTGGAACTCAAACTGCACGCCGGTGTTGCCGAATACTGCCCCTGGTGCGTTACCAGCTGAGAGCTGTATCGGTGCGAATCCAGCCGTGTTTGATGGCGTGACGCACACAGCGTTGCCCGAGTCTAGGACAACCGCGTTGCCGACTCTAGTGAAGAATTTACATCCCAAAACAGCTGGGGGCGCTTGTGCAAACATAAACTTTACCAAGGAACCACCCGAAGAAGAACCGAAAGCCCCACTGACGGATTCGAGTTGAGATATGAAATCCTCAACAGTTGTAACCTCGTTATGAGTGTCATCAGAAGAGCTTTCAATGTTGAGGTACGAGCTGTAATCCAGCATATTGTTCGACACTCGCAATGGAGAGGCCCCAATGCCGAGAGCCGGCGCGACGCAGGTCAAACTGTTTGCACTGATTAATGTTGCGCGCGCGTGGACCTCACCAAACTTGCAGAATAAATCTCGCGTTGTTTTGAATTGTGAACCAGTCACAGTTATGATACGACCGCCTTCCGCTCCCACATCAATGGCACCAGAGGAGTTTGTCAATCTCGGCAAGGAGTAGTACGTGACAATGCCGCCCGGCATACCCCAACTATCCGAATCTGTGTACGCAGTCGACGTGTAGATGCTCTCTTTGGCATCATGATCACCCTCTGGCGCCTCGAAACGAATGAGACTTGAGGACAACCAAGACAGAGACGATTGTGGAACCGTCAACACGACGTCTCCAATTCTCACTGACGTCATTCCTTGAATAAAGTTTGACCCGGCCACGAGGATCACTGAGCCACCTCCTGCGACGGCGATTGGCGGCTGTGCGGTCGTTGATGTTGATGTCTCCACGTAAGAAATTTGTGGCACATTCGCCGTCACGTTGGAAGCGCCAGGAACATCGAGAATGGTGAAACCGGGAGCGTGCGTACGACTCAACACGCCACCAATGTTCACAGCTTCGCGACAGAGTGTGAAAGTAGGATTCGTCGGATCACAAGCCGCAATGGAAGCAGGGATTGAACCAAATGCGGCGTGTAAACGAACGAAGGCATTGTCAGTTGATGGCACGACGCTTGGAATGAGTGCACTTGGTTCAAACGGCGTGAAGAAGGTTGCGTCTGTGCTGTATGCATCACTCGTAGCTGACAAGGAGTGAGCCAGGTATATCGACTTGCTCCCTTGAGTTGTAGCGGGGCTAATCGCTTCCACTTGTTGTGTTGTCACCCATCGTAGCCCAAGCGGGGAAATAGGACCGAAAGATGCGTACAAATCATAAATTTGCAAACCCAGATCATCGCCAGTAATGAGTATGGACGTGCCTCCACTCAAAAGTAGCGAATCCGGCATCACGGTACTTATGCTTGGACGATCGATGGATAGCACTTCCGCTTGACCCGTCTCAGAAACAGTCCCATGTAAACCAATCGAAATACCGATGTTTTCGCCCTGCTCTGCGGGCGGAGATTCACAAACCACTAACGCTGAACTCACAAATCTTGCATCAGCAACGACTGTTGAAGAAAATGAGTTCTGATACCAAGGCGAGAACGCGCAGGCAAGTCCATTCATGGCAGCATCTGCAACTTCGAATGATACTAACGTGCCGCCTCCGCTATAAATGACTGGAGAACTCCATGCATCTATGACAGGTGCGCGTGAGTATTGGAAGATGGCGCTGTAGGACGAGTTTGCAGCGTCGGGACCAGTGGCAATTATTGGATACATGCCTTGGATAAACGAATCGCGCCTCAAAGTGCAAAGCATAGAGTGCAACGCTGAAGTATCAACTGTCTCACTGAGTAAGAACGTGCCACCAGGCAGACAACCTCTCGATGCTGCGTTCTGCACTGGGTACGGAGCGCTGTAGAAAGCTTCAACAATTGCAGTATCATCTGTGACGTGACCGGCACTTGGTAAGACGTGTTCAACGCTGGCAGCGTTCGAATACGTCAGTGTAATAAGTTCGTCAAATACCCAATCACGCTTGTTCATCGAAATCTGCAAGAGCACATCTTCCTTGACGTGTGCGGGAGAAACACATCGGAGAAGTTGTGAACCGTATGGTCTTGCCTGGAAAGGTCCAATTGTTCCTGCGCGGCACCAGATGGACCAAGGGGCAGAGAGTTTGTCGCCAGTGATTTCGAGACTTTGGCCGCCATGCGCTGGCGACGATGACGGCGACAAATCACTCAGCTCCAATTGATCAAGAGCCGTGAAGGACGTCGACGCCGCGTTCGCATACGTCGATGCGTAAACAGTTTTCACTCCTGCAGACGAGGAAAGCGGTACTTCAAACATGCTCAGAGCAGAAGACACCACGCGAGTCGAAACTTGCACGCCAGCGAAGTTGACGAAATCTTCTTGACGGAAGTTTGTACCGTATATCGATAAGATGGTGCCACCTTCTTTTGGACCAGTATATGGATCCAAGTGGGTCACCGTCTGTGGCTCGTAGTATTCAAACTGTGTTTCTTCACTTGAATAGCTTGTGTACGTCGAAATGATTGCGTATACACCAACTTGAACAAAGCCTGCGACAGATGTTGCCCCCCAAGAACACTGCACGTACTCATCGGTAGATGATATCGTCCTTGAAGTGATGTTCAAAGAGCTACATGTGTCAATGGCGGTGCCGTCAAGACCAGATCCATAGATGGTGTACACGGTCGGCAAGTATATCGGACTTCTCGCCGGAACAACGTAATCAACGCTCGCTGGAGCCTCTGTAAAAGTGTACGTTATGTCTCTGTACGTGGTGGGAGTGCCATTCGGGACGGCACTCCAGTAATAGTAAGTGGACGTACCCCAGACAGCACCATTTGAAGGTATTGTCGAATTGAACGTGAAATCACGCCCGTTCGCCGTAACTTCAACTGGTACTTGACCAGGCATGTGAGCCGGTATCGCACATCGTATCTCTTTGCCTGTCACATAATTCGCGGTGATAGGCGCAAGCGTACCGAATCGACAAGCTAACTGAGATGTGTCAGAGAATCCTTCACCAAATACAGAAACCGTCTGACTACCACTCGTCGGACCAATGGACGAGCTGATTCGTGTCAAGTCAATGCCGTCGATGTAGTCCAGTCCAGAGGATGAGGACGGTCCAACAGCGGCACCATCTCCATCCACTTGCTCCCCGAGCGAAGTTTGCAATGTCGAAGCCCCTGCTGCATGAGAGGGAGTTTCAATGACAAGCAACGTTGATGAAACGCGCACGTAGCCAACTTCCGCATTGTCGACGCTGACTCTCAGCCCTGAACCCATCAAGTTGGAGCCGGTCACCCACACTTGACCTCCCCCTGAAGACGGGGTCATCTGTGGTAGTGTCGACAAAATTGATGCGAGAGGTTGCACCAGAACTTGATCGAAGGCTAACCCACCGGCTGCGGCAATCGCTGATACAGGTACGAAGCCTGCTGAGACCTGTGGTACAGAATAGACTCCCGTGATTGTCGGTGACAAGGTTGCGTTCACTGCTCCGACACTCAAGCTTGAAAGGGTTGGTAATAAGGCGTAAGAATCCAAGCTTCTCCATAGGTACAAATAGCCACCAAGCATATCACTGACTCCGCTGTGTACAATAAGGCCAGCATCTGCCGATGCAGCATATGACATAGCCGTCGAAGCGCACGTGCGAGACGGCGAAAGGACGCCGTACACGCTTACGCATATATCAACGGAAGAACCGGAGACCGCAGCTGGTGAAGTACAGCGCACTTCCGTTGTAGATACAAACTGTGAGCTCACAGGGCCGATGGTTCCAAATGAGCACACTGCAGCGTTGTCGAGCAACGGCATACTCGTGCCCTTCAAGGAGATCAGAGTACCCCCACCGTCACCACTCGACGTTGGCGAAATACTTGATGCAGTCGGTGCGCTTTGCCGAGTCAGTGCGTAGGCGCCCTCACCACCAATAATGCTCAGGCGTTCCGTTGTCTTTGTCGTCGCGATAGACTCACATCGAATCAAAGCTGAAGAAACCACGTACGGTACGACTCCGTTCGATGCATCAAACAAGCACTGGAACTCATCTGCATCCCCAGAAATCATATGCCGTGTCGAGACGGTTACGATTTCGCCAGGTAAATTGGATATGCCGGGAGGCGCAACACCAAGCAACAACGGAGACTCCTTGATCATGTAGGAAACGCTGAACGTGTGGCCACGTGAAATGACACTCACAGACGTATAACCTACGGAAGTAGGCTCTATAGTGCAGGCAAACGATGCAGACCAAGTCGTGTTGTGAGCCAGCACAGTGCCGTCACAAGATGCGCTATACAACCAGTCACCGAAAATGGTCGTACTTGACGGTAATTGCGCGGCACTGAGACTTCTTGGTAGAATGTAATCGACTGTAGATTCTGCAACGTACGATACAGTGATTGAAGTAGCAGAAGCCATGCCATCCGCAAAGATGCGGAATTCAGTTGAGTTATCAAGGGTGTGGACAGGACTGACGCAGTTCATTTCAGTACTGGAAGACCATTGCGCAGAAACTTCAACAGTTCCAAACAAGCACAATAGACTTCTGTCATTTGGAATGCTGCTGCCCGTGACGTCGATAACGCTCCCACCAGATCCCGCGAACGCCGTCGGCGTGATTGCACTCAGAGTAGTAGGTGCGCGCGACGTGAACGTCAACTTGTTGCTCGCCAAATTACCATTCATTTTCACATCAGCGGCAAAAACAGCGGCATCGCTTGCTGGCAACTCTGACACAATGAGCGCAGAGCTGACAAAGTGACTCGATGATCCTGAACCCTTCAGAGAAAGATATGCTGACGACCGGAAGTGTGCTCCAGAAATATAAATCAGCGTACCACCAGATGTCGGACCGTTGAGAGGATAAACGGATGTCATCACAGGTGCGCGTACGTATTCCATGGTCACTTGGTCGGTGTAATCGTCAATCACACTACCGATTCCCACGGCATTGAAACCTTCTTCACCAGATGGGTTCGTACACTCGACTTCTGCGAAACGGTTGATGATTCCACTCACAGCAGTTCCATCCATCACGCAATCATAGCTCGCGCTAACATCGCCGGCTAAACCAAAGATGCTGATTGCGCTTCCACCAGACAACGGGCTCGCAGAAGGAATCACAGCCACCACTTCAATACCGGTGCTGTATGTGAATGTCTGAGCCGTTTCCGCGTACACATTCCCGAGAATGGCGACTCGTATATCGACCACCTCATCGAAGTACGTTGGTGACACGCATTCAAGTAATTTGTCTTGAATGGTTCTGCCTTCAATGTAAGAAATGGTTCCAATCCCGCAGTACACAATCCCAACGCCTTCAAAACCTGAGCCTGTCACAGAGACAACGGTACCACCGGCCAGTACACCTCGTGTTGGAGTGACCGAGCTCACCGTCAACGGAGTGACAGCACTCACAGAGACCACGGTGCGGCTCCAGACACCATCATCGCCCGCGCTACCAAAACCCACCTGCGCATCCGCCGTACCAGCATTGCCAACTAAATGTGAAGTGCACTTCACCAGTGCTGAGGACACAAACGTGGCGTCGACGGCATCGCTCCCAAACCGACAAAGAGCGTTTGCATTAATAAATCCAGATCCTATCATGTATACGACAGTCGAAATCTTATTTTGAATGACTGCTGGAATAGCACTGGACAGAATGGGAGATGTATAATATGCAAACACAGCTGGTTCACTGACCAAAGGAGCGGTTTCAAATCTGTAAGAATACACCTCCACGAAGCCCGGCGACGTGCTACCTGACACAACGCACGGATCCAATAAACTACTGCCAGTTTTGCAAGCAGTTCCTGAGGAGTATAGTTCAGACCATATGAGAGAAAGCGTTGTATTTCCAACATTCGACACAACTGGCGGAAGCACCACAGCAAGGACATCTGCTGCAGTAAAGTTGTGAGTTAGTACACAACTGATCGATGGCGAAAGGACGCCGTACACGCTTACGCATATATCAACGGAAGAACCGGAGACCGCAGCTGGTGAAGTACAGCGCACTTCCGT
>Ga0181600_10001079_pt1 | contig 21130 bp, 9 predicted proteins | sample 041ome_2_FD_132982 | JGI IMG/M metagenome (GOLD analysis project Ga0181600, IMG submission 132982) | Coastal salt marsh microbial communities from the Groves Creek Marsh, Skidaway Island, Georgia - 041406US metaG (megahit assembly) | ecosystem: Environmental > Aquatic > Marine > Intertidal zone... | reverse complement strand
TTGTGTGCCATTGGCACCACGCAATTCAATATAGTGTACCCAACTACGCAATGTACCATTCATGTATAATCGTGTTTTAGTAAGTCCTTCTGGTAATACCTTACGGGCCTGCTCCTTGGCAATACCATTATCCAACGCCCAGTTATATGCTTCAGAAGCAATTTGAATAACTCCCTCTTGATACTCTCTCCATGCTTCTTGTAATTCTTTGTCTTCGGTTTGAACACTATTCTGACGATTCTTTAAATCTTGTAGTCTTGCTTCACTTAGTTCAAACATGTCGCCCATCTCTTCTGGATTGGCATATCGTTGTGAAAACTCTTGAAAACTAAAACTACGATGACGCACAATCTGGTGTGCGATATCTCGTGTAGTATTAATCTCTAATGTAGCATTAACCATTTCAAGAGGCGACCAGTGTGCATGTTTGATTAGGTATTTAATAAGTTTTTCGCTTGTTTCACTGTTCATTTGATTAGCAGGGTTACTTACTCTAGCACAAAAAGCAATAAGTTCCTGACAATCTGCTGACTCTAGTTCTCCTACACCTTTAGTGTAACCAATTAATTTTACTTGTGTCATTATTCTAATGTATCCTCTACTTGATCTTCACGCACTTGTGCGCCTAATCTACTAGGGTTAATATAAACTTCCTTGAAGAATTCACTACCTTCAACGCCGAGATCAGCAATTTCTAGTTTTAGGTCTCTACGCAAATCTACACCTAAATCTAATATTGCCTCCTTAAGAACTTTTTTATCCCATCTCATACCAGTGCGTTTACACATTTCACTTTCATCACCTGTGAACTTTGGTAATACATCTTCCATAAACATGTTTGTTAGGAATCGAAAATCACGAACATTTTTCCAGTCCCATTCTTTTCTAGCGATATTTGTCATATGACAACCAAGTCGTGCGCCATATACTGCCCAAATACCGTTTTCTACATCTTCTCCTACAGTCATCCAAGTTAGCAGACGTTTGTAGTTTTTATCATGTACAGATTTTTTTAGATCTGCAGGATCAATAACATTGCCGTCTACTAATCCCATCTTAACACCTTCACGGAAACCTGCTCTCCATGCTTGAAGTGGTGAACCATTATTCATTACTTGACAGTAAATATTATTCATTTGAACATAGTTAATATTCCAACAGAAATCTACTTGAGCTCTATGATCATCGGGCGGTGCGTTTTCATGTGTTTTCATACTATAGATAACTTTTTTAGGCCAACATTTAATACCACCGTTGCCGTATACTAATCCGTTCACTTCATTTTTACCAGCCCAACTAATAACATCAGTTTCTCTGACTTTATCCATATCAATTTCGATACCAAAGAAGTCTCCATTAACGATATTATCAGCATCGATAGTTACAAATCTATCTGTTTCCGCTATATCTGCCGCAGCTTTGTGTGCCGCATCACTTCCAAATACACCGTGACTTCTTTTTGCCCACGGGCATTTATCTAGTAAATCTGAATAATTTTCATCAGCATTTGGTTCGTCAAAACTAATAAAAACAATATCAAATTCATTTATGCTTACCATATTAGGCATTGCGCTCTCCTAAATATTTAATTTTAATTGATTTACTTTTGTAATATACTTTTGGCGTTCTTGGCCAGTCATATTCAAAAGGAATTACAAATTTATTAGACCGTAACATATCATTATTTGCAATTCTGAACCCACCTACAATGTTATCAATTTCTCCATCGCATATCATGAATTCTAAATTTTTACTACCGTATAGTAGATAGTGTTGATCTTTGCTTAAAAGATGTTCAACAACAACATCAGTGCCTTGTTTATAAACGTATACATGCGCTTCGCCTGTTTGTGATGCCTGTTGTATAGTTTTTTTATTATTTGTGTTGTATAAACCTGTAATACATTTGTCTTCAATAGACAAACTGTAATTTTTAAAAATGGGTCTTGTAAATATACTTATATTATTTAAATCATGCACCTTTGTAATTTTTGATATATCGACACTAATTCTTTTTACAGATAGCAACGTAAACGGGTCAATTTCTATTACACTTATAAGGTAGTCAGGGTCGGTTTTTTTAGTGATATATAAATTAAGTCTCGCATCTTTATTTCCTTTGATTGCCGAAATATCACTAAGTCCCATTGATTTTTTAATATTCGAATGATTAGCAATAACATCTAATTGGGCATCTTCTTTATAGACGATTACATGTAAATCAGTACTGGTGTGTTGACCTCTTTCTACCTCGATGAATTTACCTTCTCTATAATCAATATTTAATTCAGTCGAACGTACTGCAATGTCATATTCGTTTGTTTCTTCGTCCCAATATACACCAAACTTTTTAACTGATACTTTTTTAGCAAGTATATCGGCACATACTTTATTAGATGTTTTGAAAACTTTAGCATCTGGTCCTCCTAATACTTCATTTAATGATATTACTAGGATTCTTTTACTATCAGTATGAAATTTTATCCACCATTCTTTATCTTGATGTAAGTTTATAGTACTCACGTTGTCCATTAAATATCTCTTCTGTTAAAAATTCCGGTAATGTATAACTTATACTACGACTTAATGCAAAATTTTGAATTTTAATTTTTCCATTTGTACTTGGCCATACGTTCATATAGTTTGTATAGTTATCAATATCCTTATCAAATATATGTTGTTTTGCTAGTGCCATATCAATATATGATAAAATATTGTCATGTAGTGGAGTACATTCTTTAAAAATATCCAAATGACCAACACAAAGGCTATGTATTAGATTGGGGTCGTAAGATAATGGAATTTCATGTCTTTCAAAAAACTTATCACAAATTATTTTCCATTCTTTACTATACGGATCAAGCAATTTAAAATAGTTTAAAGCAATATCTGAATCTTTCTTAAAGAAAAATAAATCAGAATAGACAGTATGTAGATCACGCTTTTCTAATGACTCATACCTTTGTTCAAACAAAGTCTCATTTTTAAAGTTTAATACCTTGGTAGGAAAGCATAATTCATAATGATCTAATAGATAATCCCAAGTTGATGATAAATCTTCTTTAATTAGAGAGTAACAATCTACTACGATATTATATGTGTAAGAAGTTGCCCAGTATAATTGCCAATCATATAGTCGACGATGATCTGCTTCTTGACCAAATGGAATACTAACAACATTGTCAAATACTGCGTTTTTTGTTCCGTGCCTGTTGCCTGCATCTTTATTTACTAGAGTTATTAAAGCATCTTTATTATGCGATAAAATACTATAAGCGCAAGCCGTTGCCGCTTTTATCTCTTGCTCAGAATTAGCAATAATAAGATATCCTTTACTATAACTCATTAAAATACTCCATTAGTGGTTCCCATTGCCTATCCAATGCACGTTTATTCATTACGTGAACATCTAAATTACGATGATTACACAAAATATTTTCCCAGTTTTTATCTAAATCATTGGCCAGCATAATCCACTCTTGTATACTGTGTGATTCAATCCAGTCATCTTTCTGATCCATATAGTACATCTTATCATCAATACTGTTTACAAAATCACTGTCAATCATACCATTGAGAATGTGTGTTGCTACACTTACACAATAATCTGTACGGAATAGTTTACCTGGGAAGTTATACAGGAACTGATAAAAATCATAATTTTCTGCAACATGTGACCACAAGTCAAAGAATAACTTTGATTCATTACTTCTATCAAAATAGATAACTGTACTCCACCACATTTTAACACCGGCGTCATATAGATATCGTTCATTAAAATGCGGACTATCATTTCTTAAACTAGCTGCTTTGTCAAACATAGCAACACCTTCTAACTCCCATACACGATTTAGAAAGTCTGTTTTGACAATATAGTCAATATCTAGTAATAGTGTTTGTTCAAACGGACTATATTCGTATACTCTATGTTTATTACTATTTGAAAATTGTGCAGGAAATTGAGTCCATGGACTATCAAAATGATTGCGTACATTCTTTTTCATTTGATCATCTGTTATTACAACATAATCAAAGAATTCTTTATAATATTCTTTTTGACTTTCTTTAAGCCAATGATAGGACCCTTCATCGGTAATCAAACACACTTCTACATTTAAGAAATGTTTAACATATCTAGCACACAACGTTGCTAGTTTTACATAATCAATTTCTTCATTGTTGTATGCAAAAAAACATACACCTTTGCCTTCGTATTGCTGATCCATTACCAACCCATTATAGACTTAATGCTTCTTGATTTTCTGATTTTGTTGTATTCAACTTCAAACTCTTGTGTGGCACTAGTATAAGCATTTACTAGTTTTTCTAGTAGTTCCTTTAAATCTGAAATTCTAATAGGATTTTCTTTTGTATCTATAATAATACTTTCTTTATATTCTAAATCAATTAATGCTTTGACAAAAGCAATGGTTTCTGGTTGAGCTAGAAACACCCCACCTGAATGATGAACAATCTGTAACTGATTTACACGATTTTTGATATTTCGTTTTTCGTTAGTGATTGTTAGATTATAATTAGAAAACTCAAGTGCTTTCTGTAGACGTTCGTCCATCTGTTTACTCCTTGAAATTATATATGTAGTTATTTATACACTAATTTTTGTGGTTTGTCAATAAATTATTGTGCCCATAAATTGTCTTGCGTCCATGTAACAACTTCTGTTACTGGAAGTGATGCTGTCCATGTATATCTTGTAGGATCAAAAATAAACTGTGTTCCATTCACTGTGACATAATTTGCTACACTAGATAACATGGCAGATGCGTTAGGGCTTTGGTCCGCCATAATGTAACCGAAATCTGCATCAAACGTTCCGTCCATAATACCGTCATCTGCATCTTCTATTAGTAATACTTTGATAAACACCTGGAAACTTGATCCTGTATCTCTACAATAACCGTATAAACGTACTTGTCTACTAGAATACATACCACCGTATGTCGAATAAGCGTAACTAGAATAACCAGAATAACTATAAGTACCTCCTGAACCATTTGCTGTAAACAACAATCTCCAGTTTGATGCATTATATGTATTATTCATATCATAGAAACCGCCACTAGACAATCCGTATGTTGGTATTGGTGTAGGTCCTGGTGTATTGGTAGTTTCTTCTGCACCTATATACATTTCGCCAATAGAGTTAAAAATGTTATCCCAAACAATAGATGCAGGTGCGCCTCCTGATTGATCTAATTCAACTCTTAAGGTACCGCCTGTATTGAAAAAATATCTCGCTTGTGCGTAATCAGTAAAATCATATCTTGCTATACAATAGTAACCATTTTCCCATGGCACTGATTCTGAAATAGTAATTGCACTTGACACTTGTGTAGCGTCACTACCCAAATCATATTTGTTGGATAGCATTGCATCAATATTATTACTTACTGTATTTAAATGCACTGCATCTATAACTTCTGGTGTAGTTCCAAAATTGGGATCTGGTCTATAGAATGCAATTAGTGTATTGTTTGTGTCTTGATGTCTACGTCCAGCATTAACTTGTGCTACAAGTTCATTTAAGTGTGCTGATTCAATTATTGCTTTTGGAGCAGCGGTGCCAATTGTTGGTTCAGCCTGACCCCAACCATATCTATGTTCAGTGTTATCAGAGTCTGAAAATGCAGAAGTGGTATTAATATCTCCCCATACGAAGTCATAGAATCTTCTGACTTGATTTAAGTCAGTGTATTCAATTACTTGTCCAGCAGCGTTAGCAGTTGGTTTGTATCGCATAGGCATACTATATTAATCCTCTTACTTTCTTCCGACTACAACTTCTACTAGACCTACTCCCTCTGTGGTTTTATCAGCCAATGCCCTACCAACAATGCGGTACCAGTCTAGTGCTTCTTGTTTTTCATAGTCACTAACTGCACGAGCAACTCCTGGTTCCTCACTACTCACTAGTCTTTGTCCTTTACGAACTTGACCAATAACTTTACATGGTACACGGCCCTCTAATGCAACAGCAACACCTTCAGTCGTACTGTTCATCAAATATGCCGGGTCTGTACTTACAATACCAAATACTTCAGGATCAAACGCTTCAGTTGTTTGTGTAACTTCTGCTTCTCCACCAATTTTAACCACTGTGCCAGGCTCATATGCTGCATCAGTTGTGTACATTTCCGCTAAGTCAGCGTACTCAGCACTTGTGGCTGTACCAACGAATTTATATGTTCTACTGCTAGTATCTGGGTTCATATTCAAACCTGGTTGTATTTGTGTACTACCCCATGATGCATATACTGCTTGTGTGTCTAAATCTGCTGTGGGTGAACCACTAACATTGTATGCTCCATCCTGATTTGCAACAGTAATAATATTAGTGCCTATTCTTAAAATACTTACCTTATGTGGGTTATTACTTGTATCATAAATGGTAGTTTGTTCCCAACCACCGCCAGGCAATCCACGCCAAGTGGCGCCATCCCAAAATTTAAATTCTTCACTACCTGCTGTAGTGTCATACCAAATTTGTCCTTTTAGAGGTGTACTTCCAGAAATGTTTGTATCAGGAGAGCTATCATCAGCAAAATTTTCTAATAAACGAACAAAGTTTTCTGCAATGTACTCACCGTAACCATAGAAGTTTTTGCCTACAAGACTAAGCGTGGTATCAGTTGTATTGACGGTACCATCGTTTACTACGATTTTTGTGCCATCCATCTTATCTACGTTATATGCCATTTTTTTAACTTCCTGCTCTAATTCTTAATGTATAGATCACTTGGATCTTTCTGTTCGCACTCTTTTCAATAGGGTGGAACACAATATGCGAAATAAATTTTCCTGATTCAGTAACAAGACCAAGTTCATCAAATGTGAAATCACCATTCATACTAGATGAATCATCTAATAGTTGCTGTCCACTTGGTTCATTGTACTCGAGTGTACAAGTAACAACAATGTCACTATATACCTCACCAAAATATTCAATAACGTCTACTTTATTTTCAGTATCTACATCTGCTACGCTTTTGGTATATGTAGTGTAATAAAGTTCGCCGTCTTCTGAATTTGTGTTTGGTGTTTTGTATTGAATATTTCCAGAACTATCAATTACACTTCCGCCATTGCCAAAGTGCATTTCTGAAATTTCAAAACTTCCACTTGTGCCGTCTTGCTCGCCGCCTAATAGACTAGCGATCGCCAAAGAGATGTTGATATAATTAATAGCGTTGTGCTTGTCAAGTAAAACTTGACCTGAATCATAGTCCTTAATTAATACGTGACCATCAATTAGCGCAACGGCTTGATCTTTCAATAAATTATTCATTTCCGCAATATTCTCCGTTATCTGTATTTAGCATTAAAAATCAATACCTTGTGAGCTTGATTGTAACTCAACTGCTTCTTGATCTGTTGCGCTTGCATCAATAATACTTGGTCCGTCCACACTATATCTGTAACCAACTGCATTATCTTTATAACTCATTCTACTGAATGTTGTCAAATCTTTATTTGTAATGTCTACAACATATCCTGCTATATAACCCTTACCAAAAGTATTAAATTGTCTACGTTGAACACCGATTAGTTTTCCGGTATCAATACCTGCATACTTAATAATTTCACCATTGTACCAAGCATACCCACCTGTTGTGTTAAACACTGTTTCATCAACAATCGGAAACTCATCTGTAGAATCCCAGTTTACTATATCATCACTGAATATACTACTGGTATGGGCTGTATTACATTTGTATAATGCGTCTTGATAACTTACGATATCCCCGACATTATAACTTAATCCTGTTACCCAGTCAATACCTGATTGTGTTTCCGTAGCACTATTCTGTGTTAATGCATATGCTTTAACATTTAACCAATTATCCTGCATATAAGTAAAGGTTCTACTATCAGGCGTTACTACACTACCACTAGGATTAGTAGTACACATAATACTCAAATGCTCCTGTGGTGTGATTCCTACTAGTAATGCTCTATTTGTATTTGCATCATAAGGTCTAACACTCCATGCAGGATAGCCTGCCCATGTTGTCTTATTAATCCAGTTATAGTTATTTGGTTGTAGGAAATCACCGCCCTCTAAATTATCATAAGTTGATGCATCGGTAAAGTCTGCACCGGTATATTCAACATTACCACTTTCACTTCCAACAAGTGTATCTCCGCCATAAACAAGTGGAAATTCGCTTAATTCTTCCATGTCATAAGGCGCAAACTGTACAGTAATGTGTTTATTAATAGTTTCGTCTATGTCTATTTTAACATCTTCTTTAGCAGTATATGAATCAAATACATTCCTTACTTTTGTATGGAAAGGTTTAACTGTATTAATGTAACCTAATAATGTATTAACATTGTTTTTAACATATTTTCTAGGAACACTGCTCATAGGTGTTTCAATATTAACTTGAATGTATGTTGTTTTATATGCCCAATCTAATTGATTATGTAGACTATGTGCGTACTTAACCATTCCAAAGAAGAATTTATTAAAATTATTTTCAAACTGTTGTATGAATAAATCATGTCTTAAGGCATATACAAAATAGTCTGCCCAAACAACAGTATCTGAATCCCATGCTGTACTATCCCATGCGTCACCATCTTCGTCCCATAAATTGATTTGGTCTTTATTCCAAATTAAATCATTAAATTGTATAGTACCATTTTTCTTTTCTACTAGAATCCATTCTGTACCATTCCATTTAAGTATTTCTGATCTATCTAATTTATAGACATCGTCATAAATTTTGACCATTACTAATTGATGGTTATCGGTATCAACTGTTTCAAGATCTGATGCATTGTTTACACTTAAACTTGGCTTTTGATAAATTAGTCTATCCACTGCCACATAATCTGCCCAGTCCCACATTTTTGTTAAATCGTAAATTTTAGCAGTAATTACCCAGTATCCTGTGCTAGATCCAAAGTCTGTTTTTGCGTCAGTTGAACTTGTGTGTGCTTGTACACATTTCCAAACATATCTATTCCATTTTACTTCATCACCTAAGACATATGATGTAGATTTACTCCAGTCATATACAGTATCTGTTACATTTACGCCTACATCAATAACATGGTTATCATAACCAATAGTTCTATCCCATATACCGTCTAGATTTTCTAGTAGGTTCATATTAATTAACATGGAGTTAGCAATACTAATCGCTTCGCGTCTTGCATCAAATGTATCTTCGTACCATCCCTGGCCGCGAGCTCTATCGTCTCCATATCTATTATAAGGATGTAGTTGTGAATTAGGGAAATAGATACCTGTTCTCTCTTGTATACCAACAATATTGTCTTTTAGCCCGTGGTACCAATAGTCACCTATTGCATCATCATTTTCTCTAATAATCTGCCAACTGTTATGTGAAGCGGATTTTGGTTTCTTATTAATTTGTAAAACTGTAGATTGTGACAAGTAATATGAAATATTCTTAATAAGCAATTCATTAGCACCCATTGCTGCACACCAACTAATTCCATTATTAGTAGGATCTTTAATAATAGAAGCAATCTGTTTTACTGTTAAATTTCTATTAATATTAGGTACTGTATTTTTATTCTTGACCCAAAAGTAATATACAATTTCATCTTTTACTAATGTACTATTCCAAATAGTTAATTCACTATAGTAATAATTATTTTCTTCAGTTACTGGATCATAAACACTATACGCTTCACCTGTCGCTATTTGTCCATACATATCTTGTTCAGACTCTACAGCCGCATTCCATTCTTCAGGTGGAACACTACTTTTAGTCCACTCGTAAATATCAATGTCTGCTCCAGGATATAAATTACCCCAATTACTTGCATGGTAGTTAGTATTGCCTTGATCGTAATCGTAATAAAGTACAGTACTTAAATCCCACCAAGTTCTTCCAACTTCATTTTCTCCCCAAGCGAGTCGATCATTCCCCACAAATGTTGTTTCAGTACTATCTGTATAAACAGCCAAGTCAGTACTACTTCTTTCATCAATTTCTCTATCTGCCACACCAGGAATGATACCTCTAATAGGATCATAAAGTTCTAATTCAACAATGGTTTCTTGTGTTTGCCCATCATAAATTATTACATTTTCGATAGTTGTGTTAGTTGGTCTTACTGTAGTACTTCTTTCATATACCCAATTATTTAAATCTTTATTATAACTGTAAACATATGTACCCGGATCATTATTCAGTGTTGTTAAATACACTCTATCTAAGTTATTCCACAAATAACGATCACTAGCAATGGAATTATCCATATCTGTTTTACTAGCAAACCTAGCATTTCGTAGTGGGAAAATTGCTGGCGAGTTACCACATTCTTCAATATACATATCAATATAGAATTTGTAGTCTTCGCCTTGAGCACCCAATGATGTAACCTTATGGATACCATCTACGCTAGGTGTTGTTGTACTATTAAGTATTAATACATAGTCACCAACTTCTAAATTATGAGAAAAACCTGTTGGAAGGTTAATACACGCATCGTTACCATCAGCGGTAGCGTTGCCAGCACAAATACCACAATCTGTTGTCGTGCCTGTATCAGGATCCTCTGTGTACCATCCGTAATCAGGAAGATCAATTGATGTGTATGTAATACCGGCGGCCTTAACTGGTTTTGGTTGCAAATACCCACGTTGTACCTGTAACACATTCCAATCAAAAAACTTACTTTGAATTTTAATTGGATTGCCATCACCATCTATTAGTCCGCTATCAGTTTGACTGTTATCATCATCTGTGCCACTGTCATTCGCTAATTCTATACTAAACAATGCTGGATCTTCTGTACTAATATCAGTCCAGTTTGCAGACTCAGTCACCGGATCATCGTTATCAACAACAGTGATAGTTGATGTGTGTACACCACCTGGAATACCAGCAGTTGTGTTCATTTCATTTGTTATTAATCCTAAATCAATACTAGAATTGGTAGATGTAATTCTCAAACTATTGGATACTACACTAGCAGTTACTCCTGTTATACCCGCTGCATTAATAAAGTTTCTAACGTCCTCTACAGAACTATTAGCATCTACAATAGAACTTGTTTGTGATGTGCTAGTAGGTATCCCCAGGGCAGACACTGCCGATCCTGTAATAATCATCGTGGCAGTAGGTGTGGCTGTTGGGAATCTTGTAATTCTTAGTTCGTCTGATGCTGTTACGTCTACACGATAAGATGCACCCAATATGCCTGTGTCTCTAATTAGTTGAGCAATGATAGTTGGTGTCATATTGCCATCTACATTACTAGTTGTGGTTGCCGGCGGATAAGAGGCTGCACTAAGTCCTAAATCTGTATTTGCAGATCCTGAACCTATAACTAAGTTAGTTGTTGGATTTCCTTGCACGTTATATACAATAGTAATTCTAGTAGGGTCAGTTGTATCAGGACTTGCTGTTAACAAACCACTAGGATCGCTATTATTAATGTAATTAACAATATCCGAAATAGTAATACTAGAACCCGGAGGGTTTGTTGTGGGATCATATAAATCAATAACAGAACCATTAATAATTAGTTGCATACCTGTGTTGTTTGCTATAGCAGGTGTTCCCAAACTTCGAGTAGTAACATATGGATTACCATTGTAAATCGCACTTGTATCAATAATAGTTGTTAATGGCCTATACACAAGTGAGATTGTAAATCCATCAATAGTAATGTCACTAGGGCTTGCTACTGTTGCACCAGATATACTAAGTGCAGAAATTGAATCATAAACTGTTTCTTGTTTATCAAAGTAAATATCTACACCATCAATAGTCGCACTAGGTGAGTCACCATTTGATAATGATGCAAAATCATATGGTGAGGAAGCCACTGGGTGCGTAACAGTGCCTGTAAATTCTAAATCTGTAGGAACATTAGAATATCCAATAAAATCTGCCGAACATTTATATAGTTTACCGTTATATCTAACTTTGTCATCTTTCTTATAACTTGTTTGGCCATTCCAAGTTGGAATAATAGCATAGTTTGCTGTTTCGGAATATAATGTAGACAATTCGTCAGCAGTTAATAATTTATAGTGTGACTCATTTGTTAAAAGAGGGCTCGCACCATAAAATCTATAAGTTTTATTATATTCTTCAAATGATACTACATCAAATGCTTGTGACGTTGATGTTCTTTGGTCATTTACAAAATCTTCGGTCGATAACTCATCTAAGTCAATAATTGCAGGAGAAAATTCATAGTTTCTACTAGGTGTTACCAAAATTTCTGTACTCTTTGTTTTGGTTGTATCACCAAAATAACTATGACGGAACATCCATTCTTCATTTGCTTTTACATTACTTAATCCATAATTTACAAGATTACTTCTACCAATTCTATCAATAACACTGTTAGTGCCTTTATCTGTGATAACGCCCTGATAGAATTTACCAATAGTGTTGTCGTTCAATCTTAAATCACTAATCCACTCTCTATCAACATTGCCAATAGTTAAATTTTCTGCCTTAGTAATTCCTGGGTTTAAGTTTTCAATATTATAACTATAATAGTCGTCGATTTTTCGTACACTTGTATCAAAGTTTTCAATGATTTTATTATCTTCAATTAAATATCCAGGTGCTGTTTTACGTCCATCCCAATCTTTTGTACGTTTACCTGTTAATTTCAATCTCCATTGTCTTTGATTAAACAAACTATTATGTATTGTTTCATTAAACTGTGTTATGTTGCTAAAAATAATAGCATGTTCATAATCGATTTCTGCGATTGCTACGCAACCCAAAACATCAATATTTAATGGGTTATCGTTTAGGCCAACGGATATGCTGTTCTCGCCACGATTAATCTTTAGATATTCATTTGGTATTGCTGTGCCATCTGATGCTAGTATAACATTAACATTTCCTGGCAGGGTACCAAATTCACTAATGTGTCCATGGTTTGCGGCGTAATATATCGTGTCAGGTAAAAATACAATATATGTTTCATCTGTATCTGCTTCTACTGCCCATTCAGCAAATTCTAATGCTTGGTTATCACCAGTGTGATTTTCTGGGAAACTATAACCTAATGAACCTAAGTATTCATAGTAGCCTCTAATGAAATCATAAACATCTTGTACTTTAGAAAGTTCCGCATTAAACTCTATTACACTTGCTGACGACTTAACAAAGCGATTATATTTCTTAATTGTTGCACGGTCAAGTACATTGACATTAGTAAATGCACCGCTTGACTTATCTGGCTCAAAAAATCTAAATTGTTGTTTACCTGTACTAACACCGTCAATACTATAACTAGTAGTATTTTTTATAATTTTTACTACACTCGCTACGTTTAATTCTGTAGGATTACCTTCATACATATAGTTTTCGTAATCAATTTCACTAATTCTAAAGGCGCCATTTGGTCCACTTTCAGTATAGAATGATAATAAATTTTTGTCAGTAAATCCGCCCATCTTTTGTATTAATTGTGTATCAAGAGAATAATACTGTTGCTCTAGATCTGTAGATTTTTTATTTCTTATGATAGCATTAAACTGGACTTGACATAGACCATTACTATAGAATGGTTTTTGTGTAAGCACAGGATTTGCATTTATATACGCATCTATATTTGCACCAGATCCTTTATTATCAAAATCTAATACAGGAGAATCTACATATTCAAGTCCACGTCCTGTCAGGCTAACATGTTTAATTGTTCCTGTAGAATCTACATCAACTGTTGCCGTTGCAATTATAACACTATCACCGTTCAGGATATTAACAGTTGTATCCTTGCCCCATCCATCTGAACCATCTCTAATTTCGATTTTCTTTAAAATTTTACCATATGTCTTACCATGATAATATAAATCTTTTGGTGTTAACAATTTTTTCGTATTTTTAGTAACATTCCAAATTTGATGATGATCGTCTGTTTGTACCAAATAACCTGGTTGGAAGAATTCGCTCATTGCTTTAGTTGGATTAAACTTTAACATGGCATCGACCATCGATGCAACACCCAGTGAACTAATCCTCCAATCGTATTCAACAGGACCCCAATCACCAAAAACAAAAGGAGTTGCAGCATCGCTAGGTAACGGAGTACCTAATACTACTGCTCTATCTTCAAGTGATCCAGTTAGTGTGACAGGGTGTGATGTTAGCCAGTCCCAGTAGTACCTTGCAAAACGAATATCTTGTTTTGGATTTTCTGCTGGATCATTAATAATACCTTTTTTTACTGCATTATCTAGTGCGGTTCTTTTTGTGATGTCTGCCCAACTGCCAGAAACATCAGGACTAGGATAATTAGTATCCCACCATGTGGGTTTTCGATCAATACCTAACATATTCCATGGAGTTAAGTGAGGGGTGCTAGTACCAAATAAAGTAATATAGGCACCTCTCCAATAGCCTGGTAATACGTTGCCTTCTAAGTGTTCTAATCCTGCATGTGTTTTACCACTAAAATCTATGCTGTTATAATTCCATGTTCTACTGTCTGAAGGATCGTAGTAGTTCTCAGGTGTTAAACTAGGCTTGCCCTGGTCTCTCCACCATTCAGCAAAATATTTTTCAATATAATTATTGATATCTGCATATGTATACCATGTTTCCCTATGCTGGCTAGGGATAAATTTTTCCCAACTACAATTATCTATATTTTCTACTAAGCCGTTATAACATCTTTTTTCAAGTTCAAAAATACAAGCATTTACTACATCAAAATTACTTGCAGAAGTATTATAGAAATCTTTTGTAGAGTCTATATCATATGTTGTTCCATCATGTCCAAGAATTACGTTAGTGTAGATTGTAGGAGTAGATCGATAATTTAATCCTAACTTTGTCATACTTGCAGGAATATAACTTTCGCTATCCATATCATGATAATATACTGAAATGTATGGTACTTCACCTGCAGGGCCAGGTTGTGGAATTCCAGGCATTTCGATTATACTTCCATTTAGTGTATATTCTACATCCTTACTCAGCATTTTTTCAACCATGGTACCATTATCATTTTGTGTCAAATAAACATACATATGGTCTCGTTGATATAAATCAGAGTTGATAGTAAATTTACTACTAAAGTTTTGTTCTTCAATAACAATACCTAAATCTATGGCAGCCGTTGTACTATCAGATGCTGTTGCTGTAAATATGGTTCCTATATTATTGTCAGCAGCTCCCAATGCTGTAAAGTCTGTTGCATTCACTTTAATAATTCTATATTTTGAACCTATGTTTAATATATCAGCGGTTATTTTTGTATATTCAATAATATCATATTGATTATTAGGAGCGTATAACATGTTACTGTATCTATGAAGATCAGTTCCACGTTTTGTATCTACAATTTGATCTAATACGTCATCAACTAATTGTCTAACAGTTGGGTAGGTGTTGGTTTGATATAGTCTTATTACTTGACTAACAAATCTATTTTTAAATACGTTCCAATCTCTTGCTTGATCATGTAGCGATGATGCAATGTTTATTGAATGATCGGCATAGTTTAAATCATGCATAACACTAATGTCATTGTACATGAATATTTCGCCACCTGCCATTTTGTTATGAATACATTTATGTGTATTATTGAGACCAAAACTTTGTCCATCAAATCCAGGGGTGTGTTCAATAATACTCTGCCAATGTGATATTGTTTCACTAATAGTAAATGTTTCTACTGGTTTGTTTAATGGATTGTGTGTATGTACCGTGGGTACATTAGTATTTGTACTTACTAATGACTCATTAGGGTAATATTTTAAATCTACAATATCTCCTACTTTTAACAGATCTTTTGATACCACAATACTATCAGCATTTATTGTATAATCACTTGATTTTACAAATGTACCATTGATTCTTAATGTGTGCCATAGATAATCTTTACTATCTACAGTTATTAATCTGCCTAATCTACTAGTTACATCAGGTAGTGAATCATAACCATAATATAGCGCAATGTTTTTGTCTGCAGGTGCGGTCAAGATAACAGTTTCAAAATAACCATCACCATCTTCATCAGTTCTAGTTACACCTGTTGTATATTCTGTAGTTCTATCAGAGAGATAGAACTTAAAGGGATTTGATGCATCTCCAACCAAATCATGGAATTTGTATACTGCTGATTTTTCTAGTACAAACCATGATTCTGATTCTGTTCTAATATTATACACACCCTTACTAGTAATACTAGCAATATATAAACTGTTTTGACCGTTTAGATAAACTAAAAATTCGTTTCTATAAGTACTACTAGATGGACGAGGTCGCCAGTCATCATATCCCACATTAATTGTTAAATCCTCGCTTATTGAGCTAATTTCTTTTGTTAATGTTTCATATGCACCTGCTGGTATAACCGTAGAAAGATAGTTGCTTTTTGTTCTATTATTTTGTAGTATATTAAAGTACCCAGGGATAGTTCTTTTCTTACCAATAGTTTTTGCATCATGTGTTAATACTGTATAATTATATTTTCTAGTAAACAGGTTATTTTCAAAAACATAGTCTGCACCTTTACCTACATCTTTGAATACTAACGGAAATCCTAATTCAGAATCTACACTAGATGTATCATCATACAAATGATAGTCTGTATTAAGTTTATCTCTATTAATTAGAGTAACATAACCATAAACACCTAGTTCATAGTCAATAGTTTCCTGCAAATCAGTTGTTTTATAACTGATAATCTTATTTCCCTTAAAATTACTTTCAGGATATACACTTTCATCATCTAGTTTATTCCAAGAATCATCTTGTAATTTAAATAATGGAGGATGATTTTGTCTTCCTTTTATCTGTGCAATCTGTATAGATGTACCATTAAAAACGCAATCTCTAAATTTATATTTTTCAATAGGTGTGCTTTCAAACGGTACCGTTTCAGTTAATGCAGGACTGCCCATAGGCACTAGTGTATCACCTTCTACCATCTTAGTTACAATTTCAAAAACCACACCATTACCTGTTGGAGTTCCTATTGCAGTAAACACTGTGCCTATATTATTGTCTGCAGCTCCTATAGTAGTATAATCAGTAGTTCCTACAGATCTAATTCTGTATTTTTTACCTACTTGAATACTAGTAGCATTGAACTTTCTGAATATACTTGCACTTGTTTCCAAAACAAATGTTGTGCCTTCATGTAAAATATCTGTTTCATTAAAATCAGCCACTACAAAATCAATTAATCCATGCCAGGTATAACTGTTTCCATGATTCATTAATTCTAGATTCGGTTCAAATTCTATAATTGGTCTTTTTGCTTGATTTTTTGTGTTAATATAATTATCGAAATTTAATGATGGCATCAATTCTTTAAGAGTGGAAACTAAATCTCTATGAATCCACAAATTGCATCTTGCCCAAGCAGTACCATGTCTATCGCTTCGGTTTTGTACAATATAATCTTTAACACTATTAGGAGTATACAAAGAATCCCAAGAACCAACATCAAAAGTTCCTTTAATACTGGCTAATGCTACTTGTTGATCCAAAGTTAATCCAACCGGAATAAATTGTTCTATATTACCAGAACTATCCCATTGTGCATTTACTATTCTATTAAAATAAATGTTACCAGTTATTTTATCTATAGATACATAAAATATTTTGTACTTTTCAGTATCAATATTCACCGCGCCGTCGTAGGTTGAGAGACCATCTGCTGTTGCTGTAAATATTTCTCCTAATGTTCCTGTAGCACCTACGGCTGACCAATCACTTGGTAACATTGTACCTAAATTTATAATTTTATATTGTACGTCTTTTTTAATTGTCTTGGCAGATCTATCATATTGCCAATCATCACCGAACATTACAATCATACCATCTTCAATGTATGCTGTTTTAGATAACTCACTAATATTAAATGATAAACCAGATCCCCTACTAGAAACAGGTGTAGAATTGTAAGTATTCTGTATAGCTCTAGGGGACGCTCCTCTTGCATCAATAAGTCTTACAAAACCAGTTGTACCTGTTTGTCCTGCTAATCCTGGAGTAGTTGCCGCAACAAATTGATCTCCAACAGCAACAGGAGTGGAGGCTCCCAATAAAGCCCAATCGGTATCACCTATAATGCTTATTTCATATTTTTCACCTGCTATGATGCTTTCAATTTCTGCTAATGGTCCTGTTTTGGATAATGTAAGTATTTTATTATTATCCCAAAATGCACCCATTAAATCTGTATACTGTGTTAAATCAGCCCATTTTAATTTACCGTTTTCGTCTAAATATTCCCTAAGATATATTCTATCACCGACTCCAGTAACTATGTAAACTTTATCTGAATGAAACCCATCATAAGTATCTGTGTATCCACTTTTCCATCTAATTAACATACCTTCTTGTAAATCAAAAACACCATTATCATCTGTTATTGTGTACAAAGGTTGTCTGTTAATATCTGTCAATGGCCCTACTGTATACGACGCTGGTGCACCTCTGATATCAACTCTGTCACCAGTTGCAGGTGATGAATAAAATTCTACAATAGTATTACTATCTAAAAATTGAAAATCAACACCGGAAATTTGTGGCACACCTTCTAAGTATACTGCTGTGATAGTTCTATAATCATTGAAATAAAATCTTATAGTTTGACCATCGCCTGCAATTACTCTTTTACCATTATTTGTTGACTCATATACTGGTAGATTATTAATCCAATAATATGAATGATAGTTTGTAAACATATCTGTATTAATAGGAGGAGAAAATGTAAATGCTTCTGTACTATAAGCAGCATTGTAATTATACTCATCAAAATTTATATTCACAGCATTAGCAATATCATCTACACTGATTTTACTAACTACATTACCACTTTTATCTTTTGTTACAAGTCCTGGTTCTAATTGTTTTTTCTCTCTACCAAGTACATGTGCTGATTCATACAAATAAGCATCATTTACTTTTTTAAACCTACCTTCTTTACTGCCAACAAATGCATCAATATCTTCAAGATCAGCCTTGCTAATCATTTGATCAAATGTTGAATCCATCCATTGTTTATTAATATCTGTTTGAAATACCGAAGGCATGTATTCAACACTTTTGATTTTATTTGTTTGTATAGAACCTGGACGTACTTTGTTTATGGTTCTTTTAGGATTTTGCGGTCTAAATTTGGCCATCTATTAATCTACCTTAAGATGCTCTAATATTTTCTTGTGTAATGTTTTCAATGATATCTATATCACTTACACTGATGTCTGGAATAAACAGCTCGTCACTCATTGGAGTAATCTGGAATAGATCACCAAACACGCTGCTTGCTCCTTCTGGTACAATAACAAAACTACTTATTATACCCAAAAGTTCCTTATGAATGTATGCTGCAAGTTCTGTAAAATAAAATGTTTCACCGAAGTCCCAGTTTGCAATATCGAAAAATTCGTTAATTGCTGTTACTACTCTGTTCTTAATTTCATTGTCTGTTAATTTAACACCTGGAACTTTGATAATTCTAAATCTTGATCTAAATTGATCTAAAGATTTACTACCAAAAATCACTTTGTATTTAATAGGGCGATAAATGATACTATCGCTCATTGCTTTCTTACTAATATTCTGATTAAAACTTTGATTAAGTTCTGCTAGAGTAGGAGGATAAGGTTCTGACAAATCATCTCTCTGATCTCCTAACCAACTTCTGTACAAAGTATCGTAGTTTCTTGTTAAAACAAATACGTCTATAATATTTGTAAAACTAGGATCTACAATTTCATTTGTTGCTGGAATATGTGTCCATTCAAATCTTAAATCATTTTCACTATGCGGAACAAACTCGCCGCCACTTACATAAGAATCGGTTATAGTGCTTGCAATAGAAAATTCAGTGCTACTCGCAGCAGTTACAGTTGCTGATGATATGTTAAGCGTAGTAGGGATAACACCAGAAATACTTACTTTGTCCCCTACATTAAGAGAATTAGTTGCAGTAATATTTAATGTTGTGCCTGATGATGTAATATTAGTTATAGAACCCGTCTCAACAATATTAATAAATCCTTCAGGATCATCAGGGCGGGCGTCTGCATTATTATCTACTAGTGAAAGTATAACTTTATTAGGATTATATAATCCATAAGCAACATTACCTTCTACAAATTCATATCCATAAACATAAAATGTACCTGTTGTATATTGAGGTAATAGTTTTTGTAAATCAATAGTATCTCTTCTCTTTTTCTTTGAATCCTCATCAAGTTGAAATTCGTTAGTTAAATTACTAAATTCAATTTGATTACTTGTCAAACTATATCTTAATGTTCTAGTTGTAACTGTCCATTTATCTGAACCGGCATCAGAACTATAATCTATATGTATTAACCAGTTATTATCCAAGCCGTTATCATATTCGTTATATGTAAACGGATAAGGATAATCAGCGTTACTCGCCGTTGGTTGTGGTCGTCTTTCAATAACGTCCCATGCAATATTCATGTAATCGTACTTCAAAGCAAATGTTTGTTTACTCTTCAGGAAGTTAATAATATTAGTCTTTTCACCGGATGAAAATTGTCTAGCAAATGCAGGATATATAATCTCAATCTGACTGTTTGTAGTGATAAATGTATCTAAAGAAATAGCACCATCGTTATTACTTGTTCTACCGCTTGGAGAACCCTGACTGTTATCAACACCTAAACCAGACGCAAACACTGTACTTACTTTTGCCCATTTATAGGTACCAGTTAATGTACCGACACTGTCTGCAATGTTAAATTTTATCAAAGAACCCGGTGTAAGATACTTTAAGTAAGTAGTTGTTGAACTACCAACACGAACAGGAATTGAAGTATCTGTTGCTTCTACAAACCAACCTGTACTTGTATCTGCTGTTGTATCTGAAGCAGGATTTTGCCATGTAAATGTATAACCAGTTAATGCATCTGCGCTTGGGGTTGTTACTGTACCAGTGCTTCCTGCGACTGCTAGATTTTCAAATGTTAGTTTAAATCCGTCATAATATAAATTTACTAATTCATCATCTGCTAATAACGATTTAATATATCTCTTATAAACGTTCTCTTCGGTAATTCCACTAGTAAATGCTTGTTTGTTTCTGTTTTGTTTTGCTAAAAGACCATCAGTCGCGTACATTCTAACTTTAGTATACATGCCTGTAGGATCGTTAA
>Ga0181600_10001070_pt1 | contig 21203 bp, 26 predicted proteins | sample 041ome_2_FD_132982 | JGI IMG/M metagenome (GOLD analysis project Ga0181600, IMG submission 132982) | Coastal salt marsh microbial communities from the Groves Creek Marsh, Skidaway Island, Georgia - 041406US metaG (megahit assembly) | ecosystem: Environmental > Aquatic > Marine > Intertidal zone... | reverse complement strand
GGCGTAGATATCTACAACCTTATTAAGTACTCACGCTCAAACCAGAATACCAACATCAACCAAAGGCCGCTGGTCAAACGAGGCGACAAGGTTGAGCGCGGTGATGTTGTTGCCGATGGCGCCTCCACCGACATGGGCGAGCTCGCCCTCGGTCAAAACATGCGCGTGGCCTTCATGCCCTGGAATGGTTACAACTTTGAAGACTCCATTCTCATTTCCGAACGCGTCGTAGCAGAAGACCGCTACACCTCGGTTCATATCGAGGAGCTGTCCATATTTGCCCGAGACACTAAGCTTGGACCAGAAGAGATTACCCGCGATATTTCCAATCTTTCAGAAAACCAGCTTGCACGTCTTGATGAGTCAGGCGTGGTCTACATTGGCGCTGAAGTTCAGGCCGGTGATGTGCTGGTGGGCAAGGTAACACCCAAGGGTGAAACTCAACTTACGCCGGAAGAAAAACTGCTGCGCGCTATTTTCGGCGAGAAGGCCTCGGACGTTAAAGACACCTCCTTGCGCGTTCCCTCTGGCATGAGTGGAACCGTCATTGATGTGCAGGTCTTTACCCGCGAAGGCATTCAGCGCGATAAGCGCGCCCAGCAAATTATTGATGACGAGCTTGGCCGCTTCCGAAAAGATTTGAACGATCAGCTTCGTATTGTTGAAGCCGACATGTTCCAGCGTATTGAAAAGCTTCTTATTGGTCAGGCGGCTAATGGGGGGCCCAAAAAGCTTGCCAAAGGAACTGCCATTACCGCCGACTACCTTGCGGACATCGATAAGCATCATTGGTTCGACATTCGTCTTGCCGACGAGTCGGCGGCGGGGCAGCTTGAGTCACTGAAGGAGTCGCTTGACCAGAAACGTCATCAGTTCGATCTGGCCTACCAAGAAAAGCACCGCAAGCTCACCCAAGGTGACGAACTGCCGCCAGGTGCATTGAAAATGGTGAAGGTCTACCTGGCCGTGAAGCGCCGTCTGCAGCCAGGTGACAAGATGGCAGGTCGTCACGGGAACAAGGGCGTTATTTCACGAATTGTTCCGGTCGAGGACATGCCCTATATGGCCGACGGTGCACCTGTGGATATCGTTTTGAATCCTCTGGGCGTTCCTTCCCGAATGAACGTCGGCCAGATTCTTGAAACCCACCTGGGCTGGGCGGCAAAAGGTATTGGCCAGCGTATTGGTGACATGCTTGCCAAGCAGGCGGCCAGCAACGAAATCCGTGATCTGCTTGAGAAGGTCTATAACACCAGTGGCAAGCCCGAAGAAGTCAAAAGCCTTAGTGAGCCCGAGCTTCTTGAACTTGCCAAGAACCTTAGCGATGGTGTTCCTTTTGCAACCCCGGTCTTCGATGGGGCTACCGAAAATGAGATTCGCGAGATGTTAAAGCTTGCCTATCCCGATGAGCTTGCTAAGCGTATGGGTCTTACCGAAACCCGCACGCAGGTTCAGCTCTACGACGGCCGAACCGGAGACGCCTTCGACCGACCCACCACAGTCGGCTACATGCACATGCTCAAGCTTCACCACCTGGTGGATGACAAGATGCATGCACGATCAACCGGCCCATATTCCTTGGTCACCCAACAGCCCCTGGGTGGTAAAGCCCAGTTTGGTGGTCAGCGGTTCGGTGAGATGGAGGTCTGGGCCCTTGAAGCCTACGGTGCCTCTTACACCTTGCAGGAAATGCTCACCGTCAAATCGGATGACGTCTCTGGTCGAACCCGGGTCTACGAAAACATTGTCAAAGGCGACCACGTCATTGACGCTGGTATGCCCGAGTCCTTTAACGTTCTGGTCAAAGAAATCCGATCCCTCGGAATCGACATTGACCTTGAGCGCCACTGATTTGCTAAAAGGGAAGACACGCTATGAAAGCCCTACTCGATTTATTTAAGCAGGTTCAGCAAGACCAGCAGTTTGATGCAATTAAGATTGGTCTCGCCTCGCCCGATAAAATTCGGTCCTGGTCCTTTGGCGAAGTGAAAAAGCCGGAGACCATTAATTACCGAACCTTTAAGCCCGAGCGCGATGGACTCTTCTGCGCCAAAATTTTTGGCCCGGTTAAAGACTACGAATGCCTGTGTGGCAAGTACAAGCGCCTGAAGCATCGTGGCGTCATTTGCGAGAAGTGCGGCGTTGAGGTGACCCTGGCCAAGGTGCGACGTGAGCGTATGGGCCATATCGATCTAGCAAGCCCTACCGCGCATATTTGGTTTTTAAAGTCTTTGCCCTCGCGTATGGGCATGGTGCTTGATATGACCCTGCGTGATATTGAGCGCGTGCTTTATTTCGAGGCCTTTGTGGTGGTTGAGCCCGGCATGACCCCGTTGAAGCGCGGTCAAATCATGTCCGAGGACGACTACATTGCCAAGGTTGAACAGTATGGCGATGGCGAGTTTGTTGCCCAGATGGGTGCCGAAGGTGTTCGTGAACTCCTTCGAAGCATCGACCTTGAGCGTGAGATCGAGCAGCTACGCAAAGACCTTGCCGAGACCTCTTCGGATGCAAAAATTAAAAAGATCGCCAAGCGGCTTAAGGTACTCGAGGGGTTTCAAAAGTCGGGTGTGAAGCCCGAGTGGATGATCATGGAAGTTCTGCCGGTCCTGCCGCCCGAGCTTCGACCCCTGGTGCCCCTTGATGGCGGGCGCTTTGCAACCTCCGACCTGAACGACCTTTACCGTCGTGTGATCAACCGTAACAATCGTTTAAAGCGTCTGCTCGAACTGCGGGCACCGGAAATTATTGTGCGCAACGAAAAGCGCATGCTTCAGGAGTCCGTCGACTCCCTGCTTGATAACGGCCGCCGCGGCAAGGCCATGACGGGTGCAAATAAGCGTGCCCTGAAGTCGCTTGCTGACATGATCAAAGGTAAGGGTGGGCGTTTCCGTCAAAACCTTCTTGGCAAGCGGGTCGACTATTCCGGCCGATCCGTCATTGTTGTGGGCCCCACCCTTAAGCTTCATCAGTGCGGTCTGCCCAAGCTTATGGCTCTCGAGCTTTTCAAGCCCTTCATTTTTAATAAGCTTGAGCTGCGCGGCATGGCCACCACCATCAAGGCTGCCAAGAAACTCGTGGAGCAGCAGGTTCCCGAGGTCTGGGACATCCTTGAAGAAGTGATTCGCGAGCATCCCGTCATGCTCAACCGAGCCCCAACGCTTCACAGGCTTGGTATTCAAGCTTTTGAGCCTGTGCTCATCGAGGGCAAGGCTATCCAGCTGCATCCGCTTGTCTGTGCGGCCTTCAACGCCGACTTTGACGGTGACCAGATGGCTGTCCACGTGCCTCTTTCACTTGAGGCGCAAATGGAGGCACGCACCCTTATGCTTGCCTCAAACAATGTGCTCTTCCCCTCAAACGGGGAGCCGTCCATCGTGCCTTCGCAAGACATTGTTCTTGGGCTTTATTACGCAACTCGCGAGAAGATCAATGGCAAGGGCGAGGGGATGATGTTCGCCAATGTGGCCGAGGTTGATCGCGCCTATGCCAACGCCGAGCTCGAGCTTGGCACCCGCATCATGGTTCGCATTGAAGAGCGTGACCGTCCCACCGAGGAGCATCCCGAGGGTGCTATTCGACTCGTTCGCTACGAGACAACCACTGGCCGGGCCCTGCTTTCGCGCATTCTCCCCCCCGGAATGTCGTTTGCCATGATGAATAAGGCGCTTAAGAAGAAAGAAATTTCCCGCCTTATCAACGCCTCCTTCCGACGCTGTGGTCTTCGTGACACCGTAATCTTCGCCGACAAGTTACTTCAGTCGGGCTTCTCACTTGCAACACGCGCTGGCATCTCCATCTGCGTCGATGACATGCTTGTGCCCGTGCAAAAGCAAGAGATTCTTGCTCGTGCCGAGACCGAGGTGAAGGAAATTGAACAGCAATATGCCTCCGGCCTTGTGACCCAGGGCGAGCGTTACAACAAGGTCGTTGACATCTGGGGCCGCGCTGGCGACCAGGTTGGAAAGGCCATGATGGATCAGCTTGCTGGCGAGACGGTTCGCGATCGCAAAGGTGAAGAGGTTCGCCAAGAATCGTTCAATTCCATCTACATGATGGCGGATTCGGGTGCACGAGGTTCGGCTGCGCAGATTCGACAGCTTGCTGGAATGCGAGGCCTCATGGCCAAGCCTGACGGCTCCATTATTGAAACGCCAATTACAGCGAACTTCCGCGAAGGACTTAACGTTCTTCAGTACTTCATTTCCACACACGGCGCTCGTAAGGGCCTGGCCGACACAGCGCTCAAAACCGCAAACTCGGGCTACCTGACCCGCCGGCTCGTTGACGTAACCCAAGATCTGGTGGTCATTGAAGACGACTGCGGGACATCCAACGGCATCGTCATGAAGGCCCTGGTCGAGGGCGGCGAAGTCATTGAAGCCCTGCGCGACCGAATTCTCGGTCGTGTCACGGCCAGCGAGGTTGTGAACCCCGAAACCCAAGAGACGCTCTACGAGGCAGGCTTCCTGTTGGACGAAGACGCTGTTGACCAGATTGACCTTCTGGGTATTGATGAGGTTCGTGTTCGTACAGCCCTAACCTGCGAGACCCGCTTTGGTCTTTGCGGTAAGTGCTATGGCCGCGACCTGGGCCGTGGTCACCTCGTAAATGTGGGCGAGGCCGTGGGCGTTATTGCTGCGCAGTCCATTGGTGAGCCTGGCACACAGCTCACCATGCGGACTTTCCACATCGGTGGTGCGGCATCTCGTACGGCCGCTCAGTCTGCCATCGAGGTGAAGTCTAACGGGCTTGTTGGCTTTACTGCCACGATGCGCTACGTGAACAATGCTAAGGGCGAGGCCGTTGTTATCTCGCGCTCTGGCGAGGTTCTGGTTCTGGATGAAAACGGCCGTGAGCGTGAGCGTCACAAGGTTCCTTATGGCGCCACGCTGATGATGACCGATGGCCAGCCTGTGAAGGCCGGGACCATTCTTGCCACCTGGGATCCTCTTACTCGACCCATCATTACGGAGTACGCGGGTAAGGTGCGTTTTGAGAACGTGGAAGAGGGCGCCACCGTAGCCAAGCAGATTGACGACATCACGGGCTTGTCGACCCTTGTCGTTATTGACGCCAAGCGCCGCAGCGCGTCAAGTAAAGGCGTTCGACCGCAGGTTAAACTTATTGACAATGCAGGCGAAGAAGTCAAAATTGCCGGCACAGAGCATTCGGTCAATATCAGCTTTCCTGTGGGCGCACTAATTACCGTACGCGATGGTCAAGACGTGGCTGTGGGTGAGGTGCTTGCACGAATTCCTACCGAGTCGCAGAAGACCCGAGACATTACAGGTGGTCTTCCGCGTGTGGCCGAACTCTTCGAGGCACGTTCGCCCAAAGACGCGGGCATGCTTGCCGAGGTCACGGGAACCGTGTCCTTCGGAAAAGACACCAAGGGCAAGCAGCGTCTTGTCATTACCGACATGGATGGTGTGGCCTCCGAGTTTCTTATCTCTAAAGAGAAAAGTGTCTTGGTTCACGATGGTCAGGTTGTGAACAAGGGCGAACTTATTGTGGACGGCCCTGCCGACCCACAAGACATTCTTCGCCTTCTCGGTATCGAGGCCTTGGCCCGCTATATCGTTGACGAAGTTCAGGACGTCTATCGTCTGCAAGGCGTGAAGATCAACGACAAGCACATTGAGGTCATTGTTCGTCAGATGCTGCGTCGGGTTCAAATTAGTGACCAGGGTGATACGCGGTTCATCCCCGGTGAGCAGGTTGAGCGCTCCGACCTTCTCGAGGAAAACGATCGGGTTATGGCAGAAGACAAGCGCCCGGCCATTCACGAGAATATTCTTCTTGGAATTACCAAGGCCTCCTTGTCGACCGACTCGTTTATCTCGGCAGCCTCCTTCCAGGAGACCACCCGAGTGCTTACCGAGGCGGCCATCATGGGCAAGCGCGACGACCTGCGTGGCCTGAAGGAGAACGTGATTGTGGGCAGGCTGATTCCCGCGGGAACCGGGCTTGCCTACCACCGTGCGCGTAAAGACCGCGAGACGGCCGAGGCCGCCGAGGCCAAAACCTTGGCGGAGCAGGCAGCGCTTGAGGCGGAGGCCTTGTTTAGTTCTGCCACCGACGAGGCATCTGCCCCAGAGGACTCACAGGGCTTGACAGAGACGGATGAAAGCTAAAGAATGTAGGGCTTTTGTCTAGTTGACAGAAAACCATTTTATTGAAAGACGAGTAAAGCAATGCCCACCATTAACCAGCTCGTGCGCAAACCGCGCGAGAGCGAGACCATTAAAAGCAAAAGCCCAGCGCTTGAGTCCTGCCCACAACGCCGTGGCGTCTGCACGCGCGTTTACACCACTACGCCGAAAAAGCCGAACTCCGCCCTTCGTAAAGTGGCTAAGGTTCGACTCACCAATGGCTTTGAGGTCATTAGTTACATTGGCGGTGAAGGTCACAACCTTCAGGAGCACTCGGTTGTGCTTATTCGCGGCGGTCGAGTTAAAGACCTTCCCGGTGTGCGTTATCACATCGTGCGCGGCTCCCTTGACCTTCAGGGCGTGAAGGACCGTAAACAGGCGCGCTCCAAGTACGGCGCCAAGCGGGCCAAGAAGGCTTAACCAGTTGTTCTGCCTCAAGGCTCCTGCAAGAGTCTCGAGTTTTTATGTGGAGTAAGGGCCTGGGCCACTTTTAAAGCGGTTTAAGTGCTTTAAGTTGTTGCCACAACAGGCTGGGTCAAACCCAACTGAAACGTCTTTTATTTTTTGTTCAAGGAAAACACATGCCCCGTCGTCGCGAAGTTCCAAAACGTATCATCCTGCCCGATCCCAAGTTCACCAGCGAAGAAGTCTCCAAGTTTATGAATGTGGTCATGCTTCACGGTAAAAAAGCCGTGGCAGAGCGCATCGTTTATGGCGCCTTCGACCATATTGATAAAGTGGCGAAGAAAAATCCCATGGAAATCTTCCAGCAGGCGCTTACGAATGCAAAGCCGGCGGTCGAAGTGAAGAGTCGTCGTGTGGGCGGCGCAAACTACCAGGTCCCTGTTGAGGTGCGCCCAGCGCGACGCTCCGCGCTTGCAATGCGTTGGTTGCGAGAGGCGGCCAAGAAGCGCGGCGAGAAATCCATGAACCTTCGTCTCGCAGGCGAGTTGCTTGAGGCTGCCGAGGGCCGCGGCGGCGCTGTCAAGCGTCGTGATGAGGTTCATCGTATGGCCGAGGCGAACAAGGCCTTCTCGCATTTCCGGTTCTAAGCTCTAACCCCGACGTTTTAACTCCCCCGTAGAGACAGGAAGACCATGGCTCGTAAGACTCCCATTGACCGCTACCGAAACATCGGAATTAGCGCCCACATTGACGCCGGAAAAACAACCACCACCGAGCGCATTCTTTTTTACACCGGCATTAATCACAAAATTGGTGAGGTCCATGACGGCGCAGCCACCATGGACTGGATGGAGCAAGAGCAAGAGCGTGGCATCACCATCACATCGGCAGCAACCACTTGCTTTTGGAAGGGCATGGACACCTCCTTGCCCGAGCATCGCATCAACATTATTGATACCCCGGGACACGTAGACTTCACCATCGAGGTGGAGCGCTCCATGCGTGTACTCGACGGCGCCTGCATGGTCTATTGCGCTGTGGGCGGCGTACAGCCTCAGTCGGAAACGGTCTGGCGTCAGGCCAATAAATACAAGGTGCCTCGCCTGGCCTTTGTGAACAAAATGGACCGCACGGGGGCCAACTTTTTTAAAGTGGTCGAGCAGATGAAGGGTCGGCTGCGTGCCAACCCAGTGCCCATCGTTATTCCCATTGGTGCCGAAGAAAACTTCAAGGGTGTTATTGACCTTGTCAAAATGAAATCAATCGTTTGGGATGAGGCAAGCCAGGGAACCAAGTTTGAGTACGCCGATATTCCTGCAGAGCTTCAAGATCAGGCTGTGGAATGGCGCGAAAAGATGCTCGAGGCCGCGGCAGAGTCCAGCGAAGAACTTATGAACCATTACCTCGAGAACGGTGATTTGACCGAGGAAATGGTTGTTAAAGGCATTCGTGATCGCACTATTGCCTGCGAAATTCAGCCCATGCTCTGTGGCACCGCCTTTAAAAACAAGGGCGTTCAGCGCATGCTTGATGCCGTCATTCAGTTTCTGCCGAGCCCTGTCGATATTCCTCCGGTTACCGGCACGGACCCCAGTGGCAAAGAGCTTGACCGCAAGGCCGACGACAAAGAAAAGTTTTCGGCTCTGGCCTTCAAGCTCATGTCCGATCCTTTTGTAGGACAGCTTACCTTTATCCGGGTCTACTCAGGTGTTTTGAAGTCCGGTGATACGGTGCTTAACCCAATAAAAGGCAAGAAAGAGCGCATTGGCCGTCTTCTTCAGATGCACGCCAACAACCGTGAAGAGATATCTGAGATTCTCGCAGGAGATATTGCTGCTGCTGTTGGCCTCAAAGAGGTCACCACGGGCGAAACCCTCTGCGACCCCGATGCCGAGATCATTCTTGAGCGCATGGAGTTTCCCGAGCCCGTTATTTCGCAGGCCGTCGAGCCCAAAACTAAGGCCGACCAAGAGAAAATGGGCATTGCTCTTAACCGACTCGCCAAAGAGGACCCATCGTTTCGTGTTCGAACCGACGAGGAGTCGGGCCAGACCATCATCTCTGGCATGGGTGAACTCCACCTTGAAATTCTGGTCGACCGCATGAAGCGGGAGTTTGGTGTTGAAGCCACAGTGGGCAAACCTCAGGTGGCCTATCGCGAAACCATTCGTAAGCCAGTTGAGATCGAGGGCAAGTACGTGAAGCAGTCCGGTGGTAAGGGCCAGTACGGTCACGTCTGGCTCAAGCTCGACCCTCAATCGGAGGGCGGTGGCTACGAGTTTGTTGATGCTATTAAGGGCGGTGTGGTCCCACGCGAGTTCATTCCTTCAGTCGACAAAGGCTGCCAGGACACCATGAACTCCGGTGTGCTTGCAGGCTTCCCGGTGGTGGATATTAAAGTCACGCTCTTCGATGGTTCCTATCACGACGTGGACTCCTCGCAAATTGCCTTTGAGCTGGCTGGATCTATGGCGTTTAAGGACGGCATGCGCAAGGCAAACCCTGTTTTGCTCGAGCCCATGATGTCCGTTGAAGTCGAGACACCCGAAGACTACGCCGGTACGGTGATGGGCGATCTGTCCTCACGTCGCGGAATGGTGCAGGGCATGGACGATATGGTGGGTGGCGGCAAGCAGATTAAGGCCGAGGTTCCGTTGGCTGAAATGTTTGGCTACTCGACCACTTTGCGCTCGCTTACCCAGGGCCGTGCAACCTACACTATGGAATTCAAGCATTACGCCGAGGCACCTAAGAACGTCGCGGAGGCAGTTATGAGTAGTCGAGCCAAGTAAATTAAAAAATTCTGTAACCACCAACAACAAGGAAAAAGTTATGGCCAAGGGCAAGTTTGAGCGGACGAAGCCGCATGTGAATGTAGGGACGATTGGGCACGTGGACCATGGGAAGACGACGTTGACGGCGGCCATTACGACGGTGTTGTCGACGAAGTTTGGTGGCGAGGCGAAGGACTATGCGGCCATTGATGCGGCACCTGAGGAGAAGGCACGAGGCATTACGATTAACACGGCGCACGTGGAGTATGAGACGGCCAATCGGCACTATGCGCACGTGGACTGCCCGGGGCACGCGGACTATGTGAAGAACATGATTACGGGTGCGGCGCAGATGGATGGGGCGATTTTGGTGTGTTCGGCCGCAGACGGCCCGATGCCGCAGACGCGCGAGCATATTTTGTTGGCCCGTCAGGTGGGTGTGCCTTACATCATTGTGTTTTTGAACAAGTGCGACATGGTGGACGATGCCGAGTTGCTTGAGCTTGTTGAGATGGAGGTGCGCGAGCTGCTCTCGAAGTACGACTTTCCTGGCGATGACACGCCCATTGTGAAGGGTTCGGCCAAGCTTGCGCTTGAGGGTGATACGGGTGAGCTGGGCGAGGGCGCGATTATGAAGCTGGCCGAGGCGCTGGATTCCTATATTCCCACGCCCGAGCGTGCGGTGGATGGTGCGTTTTTGATGCCCATTGAGGATGTTTTTTCGATCTCTGGCCGAGGCACGGTGGTGACTGGTCGAGTCGAGCGTGGTGTGGTGAAGGTGGGCGAAGAGATTGAGATTGTGGGTATTAAAGACACGATCAAGACGACCTGTACGGGTGTGGAGATGTTCCGCAAGCTTTTGGACCAGGGTCAGGCCGGAGACAACGTGGGTGTGTTGCTGCGCGGCACCAAGCGTGAGGAGGTTGAGCGTGGTCAGGTGTTGGCCAAGCCCGGATCGATCATGCCGCACACGAAGTTTGAGTGCGAGGTCTATGTATTGTCGAAGGACGAGGGTGGACGTCACACGCCGTTTTTCAACAACTACCGTCCGCAGTTTTACTTCCGCACGACCGATGTCACGGGCTCGGTGGAGCTGCCCTCCGGGACCGAGATGGTGATGCCGGGTGACAATGTGAAGATGACGGTCACGCTGATTAACCCCATTGCCATGGAACAGGGCCTGCGCTTTGCGATTCGTGAGGGTGGCCGCACCGTGGGCGCCGGCGTCGTCGCCAAAGTCATCGAGTAACTAGGAAGGGCCCGGTTTCGGGCCCTTTGTTTTTTCGTTCTTTCTCGCTCTTTTAACGTTCTTTCAGAGGTTTTTCATGCAACAAAAAATTCGTATTCGGCTTAAGGCCTTTGACTACAAACTCATCGACCAGTCCGCCATTGAGATTGTCGACACCGCCAAGCGAACGGGCGCCGTGGTTCGAGGCCCGGTTCCTCTGCCTACTCGTTTCCGTCGTTTCGATATTTTGCGAAGCCCCCACGTGAACAAGACTTCGCGGGACCAGTTTGAAATCCGTACCCACCAGCGGCTTATGGACATTGTCGACCCCACCGACAAGACTGTGGATGCGCTTATGAAGCTCGACCTTCCCGCAGGTGTCGATGTTGAAATTAAGTTGCAGTAGTAGGCCTTGGTTGTTCGAAATCACTATTGTTGCGCTACTGGCCAAAAGTAGTATAAAATTTAAGGCTTTCGTGAAAAAACAAGTTCACGGAAATGGTTTTTTAGAATCAAAGTAATGTTGTTTCATCATTCCCAGCCAATCGAAGCTGGGATTCGGAGAAAAAAATGAGCCTTGGACTAATTGGTCGCAAGGTTGGCATGACACGAATTTTCACTGAAGACGGGGACACCATTCCTGTCACGGTGATTGATGTGTCTGACAACCGTGTGACACAAATTAAATCAACCGCCAACGATGGCTATGCCGCCGTCCAGGTGGGTTTTGGAAGTCGTCGTCCCAATCGCGTCTCCAAGCCCCTTGCAGGGCACTTTGCAAAAGCTGGCGTTCAGGCTGCCGAGGTACTTGGCGAGTTTCCACTGTCTGAAGAGCAGATCTCGGGCTTTTCCATGGGTCAAAACCTTCCGGCCAGCCTTTTCGAAGCAGGCCAAAAGGTGGACGTTACGGGAACGACTCAGGGTAAAGGCTTTACCGGAACCATTAAGCGCCACAATTTCAGGTCGCAGCGCGCCTCTCACGGTAACTCGCGTTCGCACAATGTCCCTGGCTCCATTGGCATGGCACAAGACCCCGGCCGAGTTTTCCCCGGCAAAAAAATGCCAGGTCATCGAGGCGATGTCCGTCGTACCGTTCAAAATCTTGAAGTCGCGCGTGTGGATGCCGAGCGTAACCTTTTACTCTTGAAAGGTGCCGTCCCCGGGTCGCGCGAGGGCACCATCATCATTCGTCCCGCTGTTCGCCAGGCCTCGGCCCATTCGGCGACCAAAGCCTAATCGCATCAGCGCAAGGGACAAAAGACTATGGAACTTACACTCATCAACGAATCGGGCCAGTCCGCAGGCAAGGTGCAGGCCGCCGATGTGGTTTTTAATCGCGACTTTAACGAGCCGCTTGTTCACCAGGTTGTTGTGGCCTATCAGGCCAACGCCCGCAGTGCTAACCGCGCCCAGAAAGACCGAAGCGAGGTCAACAAGTCAACTCGCAAGCCTTGGCGTCAAAAGGGTACTGGCCGTGCCCGTGTGGGTCGGGCCTCAAGTCCCCTATGGCGTGGTGGCGGCAAGGTTTTTCCTAACTCGCCAGAAGAGAACTACAGTCACAAGCTCAACAAGAAAATGTACCGGGCCGGTGTTCGGTCCATCCTTTCACAGCTTGCGCGGGAAGATCGCCTGGTTGTGGTCGAGAGCTTCTCGGTCGATGCCCCGAAGACCAAGCTCGTAGCAGACAAACTCAAGCAAATGGGCATGGACTCCGTTCTACTCATTACCGAGGCTTTCGACGAGACGCTTTATTTGGCGACTCGTAACCTGCAGTCCATTGCTGTTATTGAGCCCGAGGCCGCTGATCCGCTGTCCTTAATTTATTTCGACAAGGTTGTCGTTACGCGAGCAGCTTTAGGTCGGTTTGAGGAGATGTTGTCATGAACCAAGAGCGGCTAATGAAGATTCTGCTCTCGCCCGTAATCTCCGAGAAGAGCACTCAGATTGGAGAAAGCAATAACCAGGTTGCCTTCCGCGTCCTTGCGGATGCAACGAAGCCAGAAATCAAGGCGGCCGTTGAACTTATGTTCAAGGTGCAGGTTGCTTCCGTGAACACCATTAACGTACGAGGCAAAGTCAAGCGCTACGGACGAAGCATTGGCCGCCGCCGCAATACGCGAAAAGCCTACGTATGTCTTGCACCCGGCCAGGAAATTAACTTCGCAGGGGAGGCCGCTTAATCATGCCCGTCGTTAAAATGAAGCCCACCTCGGCTGGCCAGCGCGCCATGGTCAGGGTTGTAAACCCCGACCTTCACAAGGGAAAGCCCTTTGCTGGCCTCGTTGAGCCCCAGTCTGCCACCGCGGGCCGAAATAACCTTGGTCGCATTACTACCCGTCACCGTGGGGGTGGGCATAAGCAGCATTACCGGGTTATCGACTTCCGCCGTCTTAAAGATGGAATTCCAGCCAAGGTTGAGCGTATTGAGTACGACCCCAACCGGAGCGCGCACATTGCTCTTCTCTGCTATGCAGACGGCGAGCGTCGTTACATCATTGCCCCGAAAGGTCTCGAGGTCGGAGCCACCCTTATGAGTGGCCCAGAGGCGCCCATCCGGCCAGGCAACGCTCTGCCCATTCGCAATATTCCAGTGGGTTCGACCATTCACTGCATCGAGATGCTTCCCGGAAAAGGGGCTCAGCTTGCCCGGTCCGCGGGCGGCAGTGCCCAGCTTCTCGCTCGTGAGGGCAGCTATGCTCAGCTTCGCCTTCGCTCCGGTGAAGTTCGTCGCGTTCATGTGGAATGTCGTGCAACCCTCGGCGAAGTTGGTAACGGAGAACACAATCTTCGCCAGCTTGGTAAAGCCGGCGCTACACGTTGGCGAGGTATCCGACCCACCGTTCGTGGCGTGGCCATGAACCCTATCGATCACCCTCATGGTGGTGGTGAGGGTCGTACAGGTGAAGCACGTGAGCCGGTCAGCCCATGGGGTACGCCAACTAAGGGCTACCGCACGCGACGTAACAAGCGCACGAATTCAATGATTGTCACTAGCCGCCATAAGCGCAAATAACGGTTAAAAGGTTACCCCTATGTCACTCTCCGCGAAAAAAGGCCCGTTTGTTGACGACCATCTGGTCAAAAAGGTCGACGCTGCTGTCACTACAAAAGACAAGCGCCCAATTAAAACCTGGTCGCGACGTTCAACCATCCTGCCCGAGTTCGTTGGTCTTACCATCGCCGTGCATAACGGCAAACAACACATGCCCGTTTTCATCACCGACAACATGGTTGGCCATAAGTTAGGTGAGTTTGCCCTCACGCGCACCTTCAAAGGTCACGCGGCCGACAAGAAGAAAAAGTAAGCACAAGGACTTTTTATGGAAACCTCAGCAAAACTTCGTGGTGTGCGTCTCTCGGCTCAAAAGGGCCGATTGGTCGCAGATCTCATTCGTGGCAAGCCCGTGGAGTCGGCTTTAAATACACTGACCTTCACCGAAAAGAAAGCAGCCGACATCGTGAAGAAACTTCTCGAGTCAGCCATTGCCAACGCCGAGCACAATGACGGCGCGGACATTGACGAGCTGAAGGTCAAAACCATTACGGTTGAGCGAGGAACAAAGCTTCGTCGCTTCTCTGCACGGGCCAAAGGCCGAGGTGTTCGCATCGAGAAGCCCACCTGCCACATCAGTATTACTGTCGGAAACTAATTCAGGAACCAATTATGGGTCAGAAAATACATCCAACCGGCTTTCGACTTGCCGTCTCGCGTAATTGGTCGTCACGCTGGTTTGCCTCGCACCGCGACTTCGGTCGCATGCTCAACGAGGACATTAAGGTTCGCGACTTTCTTAAGAAGAAGTTAAAGTCGGCCGCCGTTGGTCGTGTTCTTATCGAACGCCCAGCCAAGAACGCCAAAATCACCATCTTCAGCGCCAGGCCTGGCGTAGTTATTGGTAAAAAGGGCGAAGACATCGAGGCCTTGAAAACACAGCTTTCGAAAATGATGGGCGTGCCCGTTCACGTCAATATCGAAGAAATTCGCAAGCCCGAGGTCGATGCGCAGCTTATTGCCGAGAGTATTACCCAACAGCTTGAAAAGCGAATTATGTTCCGACGGGCCATGAAGCGTGCTATGCAAAACGCAATGCGACTTGGAGCCCAAGGCATCAAGATCATGAGCGCGGGCCGGCTTAATGGGGCAGAAATCGCCCGTACCGAATGGTATCGCGAAGGTCGAGTGCCCCTTCACACCTTGCGTGCCGACATCGACTACGGCTTTGCCGAGGCACTCACCACCTACGGAATTATTGGTGTGAAGGTCTGGGTTTACAAGGGAGACACCTTGGGACGAGCCGACGCGCCCAATGCAGTTGCAGCCCCTGAACCCGAGTTCAAAGACGATCAAAAGCCTAATCGCCGAGCGCCTGCGCGCAAGCCCCGTGCGGCCGGCGAGCCGGGTCAGGAAGAACCGAAGCCCGTTGTGAAACGGGTCCGCAAGGCTGCGGCCTCCGATCAGCCTGCCGCCACACCCGCTGAGGCCACCGACGGCCCGGCTACCAACTCCTAAGAGCACCTAAGGACCTACTATGCTTCAGCCAGCACGCCGTAAATACCGAAAAGAACAAAAGGGTCGCAACACAGGTCTTGCCACTCGTGGAGCGGACGTCTCTTTTGGCGAATTTGGTCTTAAGGCCACCACGCGCGGTCGCCTAACATCTCGCCAAATTGAGGCTGCACGACGCGCGATGACCCGCCACATTAAGAGGGGTGGTCGTATCTGGATTCGGATCTTTCCCGATAAGCCCATTTCTAGAAAGCCCGCAGAGGTTCGAATGGGTAACGGAAAAGGCAACCCCGAATACTACGTTGCCGAAATTCAGCCTGGTAAGGTTCTTTATGAAATGGACGGTGTCCAGGAAGACCTCGCTCGTGAAGCCTTTCGGCTTGCCGCCGCGAAGCTTCCTCTACTAACAACTTTTGTTACACGCCAGGTTGGTCGTTAATACCGCCCGGCTTTTTTACTGAGATTAGAACCATGAATAACGCAGAACTTCGTACCAAGTCGGCGGAAGATCTGGGCAAGGAGCTCAACGAACTTCTTAAAGCCCACTTCAACCTGCGTATGCAGCACGGCACTCAACAACTCTCCAATACGTCCCAGCTCGGCCGCGTCCGCCGGGATATTGCTCGAGTTAAAACCATTATTCGCGAGAGGAAGAGCGCATGACTGCTCAGACAACTTCACTAACCCGCACCTTGGTTGGGCGCGTCGTTAGCGACAAAATGCAAAAAACAGTCACGGTGTTGGTCGAGCGTCGTTTGCAGCACCCAATCTACGGCAAGTTCATGGTGCGTTCGAAGAAATACCATGCGCACTCGGAGGACCCAAACGTCCAAGAGGGTGACACCGTTGAAATTGCTGAGACCCGACCCATCTCTAAAACAAAAGCCTGGACAGTGACCAAACTTGTTGCCAAGGCAGTGGTGGCCTAGCGTCGGTGGCGGATCGAATTAAGTTATACTTAGAGTCTTTTTAGTTGTCTTGCCCCTTTAAACGGGGCCCAATACTAGCCGGACGTTGATGTTACGACCGAAACAATGCAGTTTAAAGCCAAGCTCAAAGGCCAAAAATTGCATGCATGTAGTCCGGCAAAGTTGGGGAGCAGTCCAATTCCGTTGCATTTTGTCAGTATCCGTTTGAACCTGGTTTTTTAGTTTTTCGATTACTCACATTTTGGAAGTGTCATCATGATTCAGACAGAATCTCGTCTGGACGTCGCCGATAATACCGGCGCACGTTCTGTGTTGTGCATAAAAGTGCTCGGCGGCTCGAAGCGCCGCTACGCGGGTATTGGCGACATTATCAAGGTCTCAATCAAAGAGGCTGCGCCTCGTGGCAGGGTTAAGAAGGGCGAAATTTACAACGCAGTGGTTGTACGCACCGCCAAGGGCGTGCGTCGACCCGATGGTTCATTAATTAAGTTCGACGGCAACGCCGCCGTCCTTCTTAACGCCAAGCTTGAGCCCATCGGCACACGCATCTTCGGACCCGTGACCCGTGAGTTACGTAGCGAAAAGTTCATGAAGATCGTTTCGCTGGCACCCGAGGTTATCTAAGCGTTCCCTCAAACCGTTATTGAGTTTACTTACCCGTTTTATTTCAGACCAAGCGACATCGAATTAAAGGCTACGTTATGAACAAGCTACGTAAAGGCGATCAGGTCATCGTCATCTCCGGTCGAGACAAAGGAAAGTCAGGTGTGGTGCTTCGTCGCACCGATCCAGATCACCTGGTTGTCGAGGGCATTAACATTGTTAAGAAACATGTGCGCCCGAACCCTATGAAGGGCGAGCAGGGCGGAATCATCGATAAAACCATGCCGATTCATCAGTCGAACCTGGCGATTTTGAACACCAAAACAAACAAGGCCGACCGGGTCGCCATCGAGGTTGACGAATCGGGTAAGAAGCAGCGCGTATTTAAATCTGATCGCCAGCCGGTTCCAAGCCCGGCCTCTGCCTAACCATTGTAAGGAGTTCGACTCATGTCGCGCATGCAACAAATTTACAAAGAAACCATTGCTCCCGAGCTCATGAAAAAGTTCGGCTACAAAAGCGCAATGCAAGTGCCCCGGCTTTCCAAAATCACTCTCAACATGGGCGTAGGTGAGGCAGTTGCTGACAAAAAGGCACTTGAGGGGGCCGTTTCTGACCTTACAAAAATTGCTGGCCAAAAGCCTGTAACTACTCGCGCCCGTAAGGCTATCGCAGGCTTTAAAATTCGCGAGGCCTATCCCATCGGAACCATGGTCACTCTTCGTGGCGTTCGGATGTTTGAATTTCTTGACCGTCTTGTCACCATCGCGCTACCTCGGGTCCGCGACTTCCGAGGCATCTCAGGCAAAGCTTTCGACGGCCGTGGCAACTACAACATCGGCGTTAAAGAGCAAATTATTTTCCCCGAAGTGGAATACGACAAGGTTGACGCTGTGCGTGGCCTAAACATCAGCATTACAACCACCGCGAAGAACGACGAAGAGGCCAAGGCGCTTCTCGAGGGCTTCAAATTCCCATTTAAAAACTAGCTTAGAGATTAGGTCCTTCACTATGGCAAAACTCTCACTTATTAACCGTGAAAAAAAGCGGGCAGCATTGGTTCAAAAATACGCAGCCAAGCGCGCAGCGCTAAAGGCTGTTATTCAAGACCAGGCAAAAACCGAGGAGGAGCGATACGAGGCGCGGCTTGCGCTGCAAAAGCTCCCCCGAAATGCAAATCCCACTCGCATGCGTTCGCGCTGTGAGCTTACCGGTCGGCCACGAGGAACCTTTCGCATGTTCTCGCTCGGCCGAGCAAAAATTCGTGAGGCCGCTTTCCGCGGTGAGATTCCAGGCCTTACCAAGGCCAGCTGGTAGTTCGTCAAACAAGATTATTAAAGGGTTGCTGATATGAGCATGAATGACCCCATCGCCGATATGTTTACCCGCATTCGCAACGCACAGCGGGTTGAAAAACGGACGGTGCAAATGCCTTCTTCGAAGCTGAAGGTGGCCATTGCCTCACTTTTAAAAGATGAGGGCTATATTGATGGCTTCGAGATTCGCGGCGCAGGCGCCAAACTCGACCTCCAGATCGATCTCAAATACCACGCGGGCCGTCCCGTCATCGAGCGCATCGAACGTATTTCGAAGCCTGGTCTGCGCGTTTATCGTTCCCGCGAGGCTCTCCCAACGGTCATGAATGGCCTTGGTGTTGCCATCGTGTCCACGCCCAAAGGTCTCATGACCGACCGCAAGGCAAGGACGACGGGCGTGGGTGGTGAAGTTATCGGCATCGTTGCCTAGTTTCGTAAGGAAGCCAAACCATGTCACGAATTGCAAAATACCCTGTTCCCCTGCCGAAGGGCGTCGAGGCAACCATTGCTACTGAGCAAATCACTGTGAAGGGTCCTCTAGGCACACTGACCCAGACGCTCAATGGCGACGTTCTTATTGAAAACCAAAACAACGAGCTGAGTTTTAAAGTGGCCAACGAAAGCCGTGAGGCCAAGGCCATGAGCGGAACCCTACGTGCTCTGGTTTCCAATATGGTCCAGGGCGTCTCTCAAGGCTTTGAGAAAAAGCTTAGCCTTATTGGTGTGGGCTACAAGGCGGCAGCCCAAGGCAAGTCTCTGAATCTATCACTCGGTTTCTCGCATCCTGTTGACTATGCGCTACCCGAGGGCATTAAGGCTGAGACCCCAACCCCCACAGAGATCGTGATCAAAGGCATCGACAAACAAAGGGTGGGCCAGGTGGCTGCTGAAGTTCGAGCGTTTCGTCCTCCCGAGCCCTACAAGGGCAAGGGTGTCCGGTACGTTGACGAAGTGGTCATCATCAAAGAAACCAAGAAGAAATAATCTCGGACAAGGCGAAACGACGTTATGGACAAGAAACAAACACGACTGCGACGGGCCCGACAGGCCAGGGCCAAGATTCGCGAGCTGCGCGTGGCGCGGCTCTCCGTGCATCGCACCAATCTACATATTTACGCAACGATCTCCGACCCTGTTGCGGGCAAGGTGCTGGTATCTGCCTCCACGGCCGAGGCCGAGGTTCGCTCCGAGCTAGCGGCCAAGACGGGCAAGGGCGGCAATGCCGAGGCGGCCACCATTGTGGGTCGACGCGTTGCCGAGAAGGCCAAGGCTGCGGGTATTTCGTCCGTGGCTTTTGATCGTTCAGGTTTCCGTTACCACGGCAGGGTCAAGGCCCTTGCCGAAGCAGCCCGCGAGGGCGGTCTTCAGTTTTAGCGCTAAGGAATTAAACCATGGCAAAAATGCAGGCACGAGTAAATACCGAAGAGCGTGATGACGGTCTTCGCGAGAAAATGATTGCTGTTAACCGAGTAAGTAAAACCGTTAAGGGTGGACGCGTGCTTGGTTTTGCGGCCCTTACCGTCGTTGGCGATGGCGATGGAAGCGTGGGAATGGGCAAGGGTAAGTCACGCGAGGTTCCTCTAGCTGTGCAAAAAGCAATGGATGAGGCTCGCCGTCGCATGGTTCGCGTGCCCTTAAAGGGCGGCACCTTCCACCACACCGTGACCGGCCGTCATGGCGCTTCCAAGGTTCTTATCTCGCCAGCTGCAAAAGGTACCGGAATTATTGCGGGCGGCCCGATGCGCGCTATTTTTGAGGTTATGGGTGTAACCGACGTGGTTGCAAAGAGCATTGGCTCTACCAATCCCTACAACATGGTTCGCGCAACAATTAACGGACTTGCGAACATGCAGACCCCCTCTCAGGTTGCCAATAAGCGCGGCCTGTCCATTGAACAGATCCTGTCGTAAGGCAAGACACGTTACTCAAAGGCAGCGGCAATGACAAAGAAAACCCTCACCGTAAAGCTCATGAAGAGTCCTATTGGTACGCGCGCCGACCATAAGGCCACCGTACTTGGCCTCGGCCTGAAGAAGATCCGTCAGACCCGCGTGCTTGAGGACACACCCGCCGTGCGCGGAATGATCAACAAGGTTAACTACCTGGTTCAGGTTATCTAAGGATTCATCATGGACGATACATTGCGACTTAATACCATCGGGCCCGCTGAAGGCGCCAAGCACGCGAAAAAACGTGTTGGCCGGGGTATCGGATCGGGTCTTGGAAAGACAGCGGGCCGAGGCCACAAGGGCCAAAAATCCCGATCCGGAGGATTTCATAAGGTTGGCTTTGAGGGCGGCCAGATGCCTAAGCATCGTCGACTTCCGAAGCGTGGCTTCACCGCTCCCTTTGGCAAGTTTACCGAGCAGGTTCGCCTCTCCGATCTCCAACGCCTTCCTGTCGACGAAGTCGACCTTCTCGCACTCAAGCAGGCCGGCGTCATTTCCGAGCTCGCACGCCAGGCCAAAGTCATTCTTTCTGGCAGCTTAACGAGCCCTAAAAAGCTTCGTGGTCTTGCTGTAACCGCTGGCGCCAAGAAGGCCATTGAAGAGGCTGGGGGCAGCGTTGAACTACCCGAGCCCGCGCCAAAGGTGCGCAAGCTTCCATCCAAACAAGCACGCGCTGATGCTGCTGCGGCTGCCCAGGCTTAAACAGAACCCTCATGCGCCCCACGACCGATAAATTCGCCGATCTGCGCCGACGCCTGTTGTTTCTGGTGTTGGCTTTGGTCGTCTATCGGCTTGGGGCTCATATTCCGGTACCTGGCATTGACCCTAACGAGCTCGCTGCGCTTTTCAAATCGCAAGCTGGCGGCATTCTGGGCATGTTCAATATGTTCTCGGGCGGTGCCCTTTCACGATTTACTGTGTTTGCGCTTGGCATCATGCCTTACATTTCGGCCTCCATCATCATGCAGCTCATGACGGTGGTCTCTCCCACACTTGAGGCTATCAAGAAAGAGGGCGAGGCAGGGCGCCGTAAGATTACCCAGTACACTCGCTACGCCACGGTGGTACTGGCCATTGTTCAGGCCATTGGCATCTCCGTGGCGCTCGAGTCGCAGCCCGGCCTTGTGATCGACCCGGGCCTGGCCTTTCGCTTCACCACCGTTGTCTCTTTGGTGACGGGCACCATGTTTTTAATGTGGTTAGGTGAGCAAATTACCGAGCGTGGTCTTGGCAACGGTATCTCCATTATTATTTTTGCGGGTATCGTTGCCGGGCTTCCGGCGGCGCTCGGCGGCCTTTTCGAGCTCGTTCGCACGGGTTCAATGACAGCCATCGTT